>OCVQ010002455.1_pt1 | contig 12218 bp, 6 predicted proteins | sample 1539061 | NCBI WGS metagenome assembly OCVQ01 (sample SAMEA3355526, study PRJEB22509) | marine metagenome | biome: marine; feature: river plume; material: water | place: USA | collected 2010-08-08 | depth 0.5 m | reverse complement strand
TCCAAAAGAGTTGATATAACTTGCAGAAAAGGCGATAGTTTTAGTTTGGAAATGATGATTTCCGATGCTGATGGCGTTGGAATTGACCTTGCTCAATATACATTTAAGATGGAAGTAAGAGAAACAGATACATCTTCTGTTTCTTTGCTTTCTTCAATTAATGATGATTTTCAATTCTATAACAATGCTAATGGCGCAGAAGGCGCTTTGGAAATTGTTGCATCCTCAACTGCAATGGAAGTAGAATCTGGATTGTATGTTTATGACATTCAGGCTACAACTGGAACCCAAGTAACAACTTGGTTTTATGGTATTTTTAAAATTAATGAGGATATTACAATATGAGCAATAACTTAAAAGTTGATATTAAGTTGCCTAACGGCACTAAAACAACTACTGTAATTCAACCAGCACAAACTGTAAGAATTGCGGATAAGTATTCTATTGCTGGATTACAGTCTGACAAACATTTTGTTTTTAGTCAAACTACTCCATCCTCTTCATGGACTATTAATCATCCATTAAGAAAATTCCCATCGGTAAGTGTAATAGATACCGCTAACAATGTAGTCATAGGTTCTGTTACCTATATATCTGATAATCAAATAATTATTAACTTTGTCTCACCCTTTTCGGGAAAAGCATATTTAAACTAAACAACAATGGCTTATAATATTTTAGCAGATGTTTCCATTTATGGCTCGCTTAGCACAGGCGGTTCAATTGACCTAACTGGAAATGAACTTCTTAATGTAGTTCTTCAAAATCTTTCGGTAGCGCCTTCAAATGCAACTGGTAAGATTTATTACGACACGGTAGCAAACAAGGTCAAAGTCTACAACGGAACCGCATGGGTTAATGTTGGAGGCACTGTTACTGGAGCGTTTGGTGCTTCTGTTACAGAAGACGCTTCTGGCAACTATACTGTTGAAGTAACGGGAGCAAGAAATCTTGTTGACACGGCTATTGTTTATTATGATACGACCAACAGAGAGTTCTTAAGTTCTATTATTACTCAAGTTGACCCCACATCTATTAATATTGATGGCTCTGTTGAGATTGGAACAGACTTGGTTGTTGGTGGCAATCTTACTGTTCAAGGAACGGTAACTTATATTGAATCTAATACGGTTCAGATTGGTGATGCTGTTATTGAACTTAATTCTGACCTTGCTGAGGCTGGAACTCCTACAGAAAACGCAGGTTTCACAGTTAATCGTGGTGCTTCTGCTGATGTTTCTTTCTTGTGGGACGAGACAAATGATAGATTCACAACTGTTGCTGAAAAACTTCACGTTGGCTCTACCCTTACGATTGGCTCTATTGCTAACAAGGCGGTTGCTCAATCCGATGACTTGTTGGTTAACAATGCCGGTGTAGTAAATAAAGTCCAGATTTCTTCTGTTCTCTCTACTCTTACTGTTGGCCATGACGCTGGAACAACAACTCCTGTTAACGGAACCATTACTTTTAATGGTGTTGATGCTCAAGGAATTGATGTAACCAGCAGCGCTGCAGGTGTAATTAGCGTTACTGCTAAAACTGCTACTACTGACCAAAAAGGTGTCGTTGAACTTGCTACTACCGCTGAAACAAATACCGGAACAGACACGTCCCGTGCTGTAACTCCTGCTGGCGTTAGTTCAAATGTTGCTTCAAGAATTGAGGCTGCTCACACGGCTCACAACTACGTGGCTGACCCTATTACCGCCGGCGGTACAATTACTCACGGACTTGGTTCTCAATATGTTATTGTTCAATGTCTTGACAGAGCAACAATGGAAACTGTGTTCTTTGAGGCAGATAGACCTACTCTTGACACAGTTAGAATTACTATTCCTTCTGGAATTGACGAGGCTGACTACTTGGCTTTAATTACCAAGATTGATTACTAAGTCTATAACAGACTAACATTGAGGAGGGTAGGCTTTTAGTCTACCCTTTCTTTTTTGTATTTTTGCTAGACTGTAAAGGAATATACCAAGAAATATGGCAATCAAGTTTTTATCTGATATTGATGTTACTGGAAGTTACAATCTTCAGGCATCTGATATTCCAGACATTTCGGCTACCTATGCGACTGTTGCGTGGATTACTAATCAGAATTTCCTGACAACTCTTCCGGCTCACAATCATGATGATAGATATTATACTAAATCTCAAGCAGATGGTAAATATTTACTTATTGGTGGAGAAACCGACCCTGTATTTGTAGCGCATCCAGCATATGGAGTTACCGCCCAAAAGATTACGAATTGGGATAGTGCATTTGGATGGGGAGACCATAGTGGTGCAGGCTATCTTTTGAAACCGGTAGCGGACTCTTACTACCAACCTATCGGTAACTACGACAACTATAGTTCTTGGAACTTAAAAACAAATAGCGTACAACGCACCACTGTTACTTCTGGCGGAACCCTTAACCTTGTCGCTGGTACTAATGTAACTGTCGCATATAGCGCAGGTGGTACTGTAACAATTTCATCAAGTGTCCCTGCCGAGTATCTTACTCAAACGGAAGGTGATGCACGATACCTCCAATCGCTTCCTGCTCACACACACCCCATTGAAGAAGTTGATGGGTTGCAAGATGTTCTTGACACCAAGGCTGATGCTGGACACACGCACTCTTACTTGCCACTTGCTGGAGGTACGATGTCAGGAAATATTATTTTTCCTGCTACCGCAGGTCGTGGTATATACTTTGGTGGAGAAACAAGTGGTGCTTCTTATGGTTTTGTAAGAGAAATAAGTGATGGTCAGATTGAGTTTGGCTCTGATGACTCTATTAAGTTTTACGAAACAGATGCTATGACTCTTCGTGCTGATTGGAGCATGAATAGCGGAGCATTTAACTTTATTGGAACCATCAGCCAAAGCGGTGCTAATGTAGCAACTCAAGCGTGGGTTACTTCTCAAAATTATCTTACGGCAGTACCTGCTGGTTATGCTACAGAAACCTATGTAACAAACGCTGTATCAGCATTAGTTGACTCTGCTCCCGGAACTCTTAACACTCTTAATGAACTCGCAGCAGCATTAGGTGATGACCCAAACTTTGCTACCACCATTACTACGGCTATTGGGAATAAGGCGGATGTGGTTCACACTCATGACATTAATGATATTAATGGTCTCCAAGATGAGTTGGATAATAAGCAACCTGCCGGTTCTTATGCTGCATCTACACACACGCATACATTCGCAAGCCTAACAAGTAAGCCGACCACATTGAGTGGATATGGTATTACTGATGCTGCATCAAGTGGCCACACCCATACATTTGCATCTCTTACTTCCAAGCCAACTACATTAAGCGGATATGGAATTACGGATGCTGCTACAGCAGTACAAGGAGCAAAAGCAGATACAGCACTTCAATCTTTACCAGCACACAACCACGACAGTTTATATCTTGCCGTAAGAGGCTCTCTTGGAACATCTACCGATGTTGGTAGCACTGTTGGTTGGGCTAATAATTTGGCTGGCGGAACATACGACAGAAATTATGTAGGGCATAGTGGTAAAGTATTTGTAGTTCATGATGGCGGTGGGTCTGTTGGACAGTTTGCAATTGAGTCAACTTATTATGGCGATACCTTTATTCACGCTAATGTTGATAGTGTTGCTTGGGCGACCAAGAAAATTTGGACATCATATAACTTTACCTCAACAAATATTTCCAATTGGAATACCGCATATGACTGGGGCAACCATGCCACGGCAGGATACGGAAGTGCAGGAGATACAGCCAAGGGTGTTGAGGCGTTTGGATGGGGCAACCACGCTGATGCTGGATATCTTACAAGTGTAACAAATATTAGCGGTAACGCTGCTACGGCCACTAAACTTGCAACAGCAAGAACAATCTCTTTATCTGGAGATGCATCTGGTTCTGCAACATTTGATGGTTCAGTAAACGCTACTATTTCTGTAACTGTTGCAGACGATAGCCATAACCACACTACGCTATCCGCACTCGGTGACTATGTGTTTAATAATGCTACAAACGGAAGGTCTTTCCCAAGAGGGATTCAGACATCATTCGTTAGTGACGGCCAAGGATATCCAAATTATGGTTCCGTTATGCGGATTGCCACATACTCAGGACTTAACGATGGTGGCACGGCTCAACTATACTTCCCATATAGCCCAACATATGGTGGTGATACTATTAAGTACAAACTCGGTTTGTATAACAACGCTGGTTGGTCACAGTGGTACAATATAGCATCTCGTGAGTGGGTGACTGCCCAAAACTATTTGACCTCATTACCTGCCCATACGCACACCTTTGCTTCACTTACAAGCAAACCTACTACTTTGTCAGGATACGGCATTACAGATGCTGCTACGAGCGGACAGGGTACTAAAGCGGATACAGCATATGGGTGGGGAGACCACTCTCAACAACAATACATTACTCAAGTTCAGGGTGATACTTTATATCAACCTATTGGTAACTATGCTGCTGATGTACACACGCACTCTGAATATGCTCCAAAGGCTTCCCCAACATTAACAGGAACTATTCATCTTAATGGTGAAACAAGGCTTGGGGACTTTAGTGGCAATAATGCGGATGAATGGCCAAAAGTATACTGGTACAGGGACACCCCAAATGGATGGGATGAAGGATTAATAAAAGCATCAAGTACAAGGGGATTTTTTGGTAAGTCTCATTTTGGTATTCACTTTGATTCATCAAGAGCGTTTGGGTTCTTTACAAGTAGTTGGACTAAAATTCTTGGCGTAGAATCAAGCCAAGTTTATTCAGGAGTAAATCTTGTTGTTAATGGAACTGTTACTGCAACAGGTGGTAATTCAACAAACTGGAATACCGCTTATGGCTGGGGCAATCACGCCTCTGCTGGATATGCAACACCAGCCGATATCACAACAGCAATTAACAACCTTGTAGACTCTGCTCCCGGAGCATTGAATACACTCAATGAGTTGGCTGCTGCAATTGGAGACGATGCAAACTTTGCTACGACAATTACCAATAGCATAGCCACTAAAGTTCCTCTATCTGGCGCTGCCACCATTAGTGGAATGAAGACTTTTGAAACAAATGTTTCAGCGCAGGATGATTGGCAAAACTCTCCTATTAGTATTCTTGAAAGAGATAGCATTGGGACTGGTAGTACCTCACATACATATGCTCCAAACTTAAACTTCCATTGGAGGAGTCGGATATCTCGTTCCTTGTGGATGGCTTATAATGGAGACCTTCATTATGGAGAATATTCTGGCGCAGGGGTTCCCGGTGACAATGGAACATTCTATGTTGGTGGAGGTAATTCATCGCAGTGGAACACAGCCTACTCTTGGGGTAACCACGCTACCGCAGGATATGGCTCTGCTGGAGATACCGCTAAAGGTGTAGAGGCATTTGGTTGGGGTAACCATGCTAATGCGGGATATATTACTGATGGCAACACTAACTGGGACAATATTTATGGCTTTATAACCGCGTCTTCTTCCATTACAGGAAACGCTGCTACCGCAAGTATGCTTATTGGCTCTTATAGCATAGGCTCACAACCGGGAACAAATAAACTATTGTATACTGGTCAAATCAGCGCAGGAACTACAGGATTGTTTGCAACAGTAGACAATTCAAACTCTATTATTACACTTAATAGACACTCCGGAAACTACGATAGCCAACTTGGATTCAGTTCTAACGGAAATATCTATTATAGAAAGTTTTCAAACTCAACTGCGTTCTTAACACAGCCGTGGTTGCAGGTTTGGCATTCAGGTAACTTTGCCGATAACTCATCCAACTGGAACACGGCATACGGATGGGGCAATCACGCTGTGGCTGGTTATGCTACGCAGGCATGGGTAACTGCCCAAGGCTTTGCCTCCGCTACGGGTAACGCTACACAAGCATGGGTTACGGCTAACTACCAACCCGTTGGTTCTTACGCAGCATCTACTCACCAACACGATGCATCCGATATTGTAAGTGGTCAGTTCGCAGCAGAGCAAATTCCTGATTTGAGCGGAACATATTCGCTCTCTTCACACTCGCATTCTTTTTCAGAAATTACGAGTAAGCCCACCACCTTGAGTGGATACGGCATTACGGATGCAGCAAGCAGTTCACACACTCACTCAGACTTTATTAAAAATAATGCTTCAGGCACTCTTACGGGTGACTTTGATTTAGCACCCGATAACCCATTTTCATGGCGTTTTGGTACTGAACAAAATCAACTTAAAGAAGTCCACACTCAACAATTATTTACTTATGGATATCACGAAAGTGGTCTTGCGACTGAAGGCATTGGCGAACAACCTACGGGAACTGTGGTTGTCGCAACCGAAAATGGGCTTGAGCCTTGCAATAATCTGTGCAATCATATGGTTATGGGTGTTATTACGCATGGACACGATTCGCCCGTGGTAATGGGTGCTGAACCTGTTCTTGTAACGGGAGAAGTTAAGTTTGGTGATTACTTGGTAACATCTAATAAAGTTGGTCACGCAGTAGCAGTTTCTCGCGAGTATGTCGTAGCCCACAATCTTCTTGATTGCTGCTTTGCTAAAGCACTTGAAAGCGGGTCAGGAGATAGTTATATTATTAAAGCAATGATAAACAAATTGTAATGGGTATCAAGATTACAGGAACAGAAATTGTCAATACGTCTACAACGGGCGATATTGTAATTAAAGACTCAGTAGGTTCAGAGCATTTTCGTTTTACGAAAGATGGTAAATTCTACAAGGGTGGTAAAAATACTGATGAATTTGAAAACATCAAGAGTTTATCCACTCAAACTCTTTCTTGGAATGGTACTGATGGAGTTTTGACACTTAGTGGTGGTAACTCTGTTGACCTTGATGGTCGTTATGCTACACCTGCTGATGTTACTGCCGCAATCAATGGACTTGTTGATGGCGCACCTACTGCTCTTAATACCCTAAATGAACTTGCTGCTGCAATTGGCGATAATTCTTCATACGCTTCAACAATTACAACAGCATTGGGAAACAAAGCAGACGTTTCTCACAACCACGATTCTTCATATTATAATGTCAACCAAGACATTACCATAACAAAGAATGCTCCTAAACTTGTACTTGACTCATCAAGTGGAGGTTCTGATACCGTAGAGCAATCTGCTACTATTTCATTAGGAGAGAGTGGTACAGGCTCTGCATCTTTGCATCTTTCATACATTGGTTCAGGATACTCTTACATTGGTATGGGTAATTTGGGTTCTGATAATATTGCAGACTATTATGCAATGCGTTTGTACTACACGAATAACAATGTATTCTTTGCTGCTACAAATAACTATATTACAGACATTAACGCGGGTGCTAATGCGGGTAATGCAGCATATGGTTGGGGTGACCACCGTAGCGCAGGTTATGCAGCAGGAAGTCACAATCACGATGGAGTATATGCTCCCGCATCACACAGTCACTCATACTTACCATTAAGCGGTGGTACTCTTACGGGCGACCTAAAGACTACTAATGTTCAGATTAGTTCTGCTACACCAACTATATACTTTAATGGTACTTCTGATGGTGGGGACGGTGCAAGTTCAGACATGGCTATTAAGGCTACGCCTGAAGGTCTTGACTTTTACGAACCTGAAGATGGAAATAAGATTCATTTCCAAATTCTTGATGATACAGGTGTAAATGCTCCTTATGGATATAAGGTTGGTGCGGGTTATGTAGTTAACTCATCAGGTGCTTGGGTTGGTGCAAACCTTGCAGAAAATCAAATTAATTGGGTATATCCATCTGCTCCAACCCTTGCAAGTAAAGCAACTAATGGAGATGGTATTCAGATTACTTTTAACCAATCTAATGGTCAATACTATGAAATTTGGTCATCAGTAGGTAATGCGACAGACTATTCTCTTGTAGGCAAGGTGGACCCAAACTCTGTTGCTGCTCAAATGACATTCATTGATTCTACAATGAACACAAACTCCGCAACAATATACTATCGTATTTATGCTATAAACAAAGGAGTATACGGACCTCCTTTAGAGTTTAATCATGCATTTTCTTGGTCTTCTCCTGATATTGCAGTAAGTTCTAATGTACTTATGGACTTAGTTATTGTTACTTGGGAAAAGCCTCAGTCACGACTTATAAAAGGATTTATTGTAAAACTTCACTCATCATCGGGTACTCCATCTTACGCATCCGCTACTCAAGTTGCAAATACAACTAATACAATGTTTGTGTATAATGTTCCTCGCCCTGAATTTGATTATAATCACGAATTTTGGATTGAACCTGTTTACTAATGGCTACTGAAAAAGAAAAAATGAAAGAGCGTTTGGCTTTGTACGAGCAAGACTTGCAACAGATTCAAGAATCAGGCGATGAAACATTGCGTGACCATATGGTTTACTTGCTTGAAAAAATATCAGAAATAAATAAAATTATAGCAAGTTATGGGGATAGTTAATACAATGGCTTTGATTCGGCAGAATATGCCCACATACTCTGATTGTACTTTAGGTAGTACATATACAGGTAAGTATTGGGTTGAGCCTGTATTTCAAGCAAACGACTCTGAAACTCGTGTACACAGACATGATTGGTATGGTGACCGTTGTATTGGTTCTTTAGGCTCTGTACACGTTTTCCAACAGCAATGGTTATTTACTGTTTCTTGGGGAGATGGGTTTGCTATTAGGCGAATTAACGACAATGGAACTTGGGTAGGCGTTTATGGAAGAGACAATGGTAATGGATATAACCATCATAATTCACTTGCCGTACACGATACTTTGCACATTGCTATTGTAACGCAATACAATACTCCTCGCGTTGGTGTAATTGATTTTTCTCAATGGGTTGCTAATGGTATGCCTGATAATGGAGCAGGTATTGTTCATTATGATAATATCTATTACAAAGATGCTACTTGGAATTTCCCAACTGACCGAAGTGGTACTTCATACGAAAGTGGTATTAAGTTCGCAGGTGATTGGCTTTATATGGATACTCACGCTCGTGATACCGTAAAAGGTGTATACCGTTGGAATGCAGTAACACATGAGTATCAACTTTTACCAATTGCTAATAATAGTTTTAACTCTCAATATTGGGAAGGAACATTTGTGTACGATGATAGAAACGACAGAATGTTCTATCAATCTCGTTGGAGTGGTGGATTAAATGTTATTGATAATGCATCAACAGATAACCCAACTGCTTTTCATATATCCTATAGTGGACATGGTGCGAACCACTGTGTTTACAAAGGAGTAGTATATCTAAATGGTGACCCAAATAGAATTCTTGTTGGCGGCGATTGGAGATGGTTTGAACTTGATATTACAAACTGTAATGAGAGCAATGCTACACCTGTATTTATAAGAGAAGTCTATACAAGCGGTGGTGAACATGGGTTTAATAACTATTTTCCATTTGGCTCTGATGACCCATATAATGAAAACGAATACAAGGGTGGTAATGTATATGGCTCTGCTTTTATTCCTATCTATTCTGACCGAGGATGGCTTCGTAAACAAGGTTGGTTTGATTTAGACAACTTTCAACCTGTTGGTCGTTGCGGAGAAGATAATTATTCTCATCATCGTGATACTTGGTTTACGGATTATGTTGGAGGTATGTACAAGGTGACTTCTGCAAACGGAACAGACTATTGGGCAGCCTGTGGTTATTCTTGGGATGGTCACGCTATTAACTCATACTCTAAACCACTACTGCTTAAAACAAACTACTCTGTTACATTTGGGGCTAACGACCAAAATCAATTTCTTAGCGGAGGAAATATTTCTGCTTGTGACTTAACAGGAGGTTATACAGCATATATACCATCTAATACATCTTTATCTTTAGAGGTTTCAAATAACAACGGTTCAACGTATGAAACATACTCAGGTGGTATACACACTTTTTCATCTACAGGTGACAGACTCCGAGTTCGCTATACCTTTAATGGTTTAGAATATAAAATGCCTTATCTAAAAGCAACCTTCCCTGTTGCTACAATGTTTGGAGAGGGATATGAACACTCATCAAATGCTAAAACTCTTAACTACAAAATCTCAGGAATATGAGTTCTACAAAAAATAAAGCAAGTTTTGTAACCCCTGATAGTCGGTATCTTACTTCAGTGCCTGCTCAATCTTGGAGCAGCATTACAGGTAAGCCAACAAACCTTTCCTCATTCACCAATGACCTTGGTAACTATGGTGGTTGGATTACATCGGGTCACTTGAATGACTACACCAATGGCGCATACCGAGTTATTGCTGACTATGGTGGTGCCACTACTTGGCATATTCGCGGTAATGGTCAATTTATTTTTGGAACGGGTCACGATTGGACCGCAGCATTCCGATTAAATCTTGACCCTACGGGATATAGCGCATCAACACAATGGGCATATTTTGGTCAGCAAGACTCTAACCACCCAAAAGGAACTTGGAGAGGTGTCCGTATCCGCAAATATGATGGCGGAAATGTTGATGGAGATTTGTCAGCGGGTTCATACTATGTTGGAGATACACAAGTAATTAGTGGCTCACGTTTTATTGGAACTGCCGATGCTGCATCTTCTGTAGCATGGGGTAATGTAAGTGGTAAGCCATCTACATTTGCTCCATCATCCCACACTCACGCGTGGACAGAAATTACAGGTAAACCAACAGCAGTTTCATCATTTACGAATGACTCAGGTTACGCTACTCAATCTTGGGTAACATCTACTATTATAAACTCTGCTCCCGCTGCCCTTGATACTCTTAACGAACTTGCAGCAGCACTTGGAGATGATGCAAACTTTGCTACGACAATGACAAATGCATTGGCGGGTAAAGCAAGTACGTCACACAATCACGATGGAGTATATCAACCTGCGGGTTCATATGCAGCATCTTCGCATACTCACGATGACCGATATTATACTGAAACAGAAGTAAATAACCTTCTTAGCGGTAAGCAAGATGCAGGTTCTTACTTCAGAGAGAATGAAGACCGCAGACTTAAAGTATTGCGTTTTACGGGAGAAGGTGGTGACTCAGGTAACTCATCTATGTTGCCTTATGCAATCTATCAAGAAGGTGGTGCATGGACAAACCCATATCCAAACTTGCGAATCAATATGCATACGGGTATGTCATTTGGTGCAAATGCAAGTTATGGGGGTTATCGTTTTATGTCAGACTACAATACTAATACCATTGTATTCTCAGTTAATGATGGCGATGCGAATGTTCGTGTAACAAACAACCTTTATATTGGTTCTGCGGGTGGGTGGATTACAGACTTACTTAATGCTAAAGAAACAGCAGGAGCAGCAGATGCTGTTAACACTCGCATTGATAATGAAGTTCTTCCTGCAATACCAACAAACAATAACCAACTTACAAACGGTGCAGGATATATAACTGACGGCAATACAGGGTGGAATAATTCCTATGGATTTATTACATCTACCGTAACAAGTAGTTTGACTATTGCAGGTAGCGAGACAAGAGGTACATATACTTCAGCGTCTCAATATCATTCCGGTGCTGACAACTTAGTTTTAAAAGGAAACTCGGTTGGTATTAGTTCTATTTTCTTTGAGTCAGAAAAAGACGGCACTAATATTAATCACCCATCAGACTTTGGATTTATACAATACCATTCCTATGGCACAAGCACAAGTGGGGAGTCTAATGAGTTGATTATAGGTGTATCTAATGATGCTGATGACCACGTTATATTAAATGCCCCTAATGTAGATGGCCTTAAATTTAGAGTTGGTGCCTCTGAAACAGATTATACCGTATACCACTCTGGTAACCTAACACTAGCAACACTTGGCTATACTGGTGCTACTAATGCTAACTACATCACAAACAATAACCAACTTACAAATGGCGCAGGGTACTTAACTACTTCAGGTAAGGCTGCAGACTCTAATTTGTTAGATGGTTTAGATTTACATACTGGAAGAAATAATGAGGCAAATAAAGTTGTTCGCACAGATGGTAGCGGATACATCCAAGCAGGATGGATTAACACAACATCTGGAAACAATGGAACAACCGCGATTGATAGAATCTATGCCTCACACGATGGGTATATACGATACTACACGCCTGATAACTTTAGAGCGCAAGTAACCGATGGTATATACGCTACAGCAGCACAGGGTGCAAAAGCAGATACCGCACTTCAATCCCTCCAGGCCCACAACCGCGATGGAGTAT
>OCVQ010002447.1_pt1 | contig 12255 bp, 11 predicted proteins | sample 1539061 | NCBI WGS metagenome assembly OCVQ01 (sample SAMEA3355526, study PRJEB22509) | marine metagenome | biome: marine; feature: river plume; material: water | place: USA | collected 2010-08-08 | depth 0.5 m | reverse complement strand
TATATATAAATATATGCAAAAAAAAAGCGTTAACCAAATAGGCTAACGCTCTTTATATAATTTGTTATATATCTTAGAAATTCAATACGCAATAATCCATAGCAACTGTAACTGATAAGTTAATTGCTGATTCAGTAGCCCAATCGTACTCACCAAAAGTTGCTGTTTTTACATAAGCACCTTTTACAATCCACTCACCTACGATATCGCCTACTGGACCTAAAATATCTAATGTTAAGTCTTTTTTATAGAAATCAGAATATCCATCACGACCTGTTACTGATTCGTGAGCCAAACGAGCCCATTCCATTACGGCTTGAGCACCAGATGGTGTTACGGGATCAAATAATTCTAAAGTCATATCATTCCATTTTACTTTACCTTTTACTTTACGGTAAACGTTAATATGATCTAATATGATTTCTCCTGCTTCAAAGCCAGGAGCGCTAGCTTTCTTAATAAGGTATGCTGGGATACCATCTATATACATAATGAAACGATTCTGAACTTTTGGTTCAAAAGCGGTAAACATTATCTCATTTGCGTCTAATACTGCCATTTTATGTTAAATTTTAATTGCTATTAATAAATATTGGAACCATATTCCCCTATGCAGGGAATGTAGCGCCTGTTGGTAATATGTTAAAGTTCAAGATGATAAATTCAGCAGTTTTTGTTGGCTGAACATATATTTGACCTACTAATTGGTTTCTGTCAATTACATCAGCTGTGTTGTTTGTATCATCCATTACAACTTTATAAGCATATAAACCTTGTCTTTGAACTACTGATTCCATGTAAGGATTAACTTGTGCTAAGAATCTATTTCTTGTAGCGTTTGTATTTTGTTCAAATACTAAATTATTACTTACTTGACCAATGAAATCTTTTAATGCGATCAATAAACGACGAACGTTTACTCTATCTAATGATGTAGCTCTACGTTGTAATGTCTTTTGACCAAATACTACAACACCTTCTCCAGGGAATGTAGCTAATGGGTTAACATTTGCAGCATATAATACATCACGATCTGCTTGAGATAATTTTCTTTCAGCTCTTAATACTGATGGAACACCACCTCTGTTTAAACCAGCTGGCGCGAACCATTCAGCACCAACTTGATCGTTGAATGCTAATACACCACCAATTACTGTTGTTGGAGGACATAATACATTTTTACCTAAGTTAGAATTATATAATTGAACCCAAGGGAAATAACATGCAGCGTAGTTGCTAGATTGACCAGCAGCATTAAATGTAGATTGGTTAACTGAAGTACCGTAAGCACCAGCAGAAATAGGAGCAAATGCATCACCTCTTCCTTCTACAACTGAAATAAAAGTAGTTGCAGCAGCACTATCTAAACCTACAGCTGGAGCTAATAATACATTAAATTGATATTCGTCTTTGTTTGTTAATAAAGCAAAAGCTGTATTGTAATCAGCAACTAAATATCCTTCCATGTTAGAAGGTGTAATGTATTCATTCATTTTTTGTTCTGCTGTTGTTGCAGCAGCACCACCTGCAAATGAACCACCAAATGAACCACTTCCTAATACTGGTAAACCAGATGAGTAAGAGCCTGATTTGTAATAGCCATTGTTATCAATTGAATCTACTTGAGGGTTTGATACAAATGATATTCTTACATATTGAGATGAGTTAGCAAAAGAACCTGTAATGTTAATATATGGGTTACCATCACTATCTACTGAGTAAACTGGTTTTGTATCACCAACAACACGAGCAATATAGTTAGGTAAGTTTGGATCTAATGATAAATTAGGAAAAGTTTCGATATAATTCTTTTGAGCATCGTTATCATTACCTGCACGGATAGCTAAACCAAATGTACCACTACCAGTGTTTACATTTGTAATTTCATAACGAACGTTAGTTGCACTACCTGATGCTAAAGCACCACCTGTGCCTACCATACTTGATGTGTTGTTCATTTGATTACCCCAAGCTAATGTCTCAAGGCCGAATGAACTACCTGTTAAATTGAAATTACCAACACTTGCGCTTGCGTAGTTTGTAACGTTGCTAGTACCACTAATAACACGAGTTACTAATAATGTTTGACCACCGTTTTGAAAGAATTCACGAGCTGCAATTGAAGTTAAATACTCGTAATAATAGCTACCACTTTTAAAAGTTTCGCCATATTTGTTTGCAAATTCACTATATGAAGTTACATAAGTTGGTACAAAAGGACGACCCAATACTGTAGGGCCTACAATAGCGGTTGCAGTACCTGCTATACCTCTTTGTACTAAACTTTGATCTGATTCGTTCTGGAATACACCAGGAGAAATGATTTTTTCTGCCATTTTTATATTATTTTTGGAATTTTATTAGGATTGACCTAATAATAAATATCCAAAAACCACCATAAACCGCGAAAAATCTTATTGAGCTGCTGTTATCTCTCCAGTTTCAGGATTTATCGCACCATTGCCATATACTGTTTGTAGTGTAGCGACTAATGCTGCTTCTTTTTGCTCGATAGTTTCAAGATCTTTAATCAAACCCGCTTTATCGTCGCGTAGTTTTGTAATTTGTCTTTCAAATGTTAAAATTTGCGTTTCAGCAACACCAATTTCAAACACAGTTTGATTGTACTTTGATTGTAAATCTTTTACAGATTGTAATTCTTCAGGAGTTAATTGTGACATATACTTTATTTTTCCCATTTTTTGCCTGGGCAGGCGTTAGGTCCCGCAGGACTAAATACTTTTTTGTTTAACGGACATCCACATAAACCACACGTGTATAAATCTAATAACTTAGTATAAGTTTTATGTTCACACGTATCGCAAACGGATATGCGTTGTTTGGCTAACATCTTTTGTGAAGGCGATGGGCTAGCCGCAGCTACCCACGCCTGAAATATTTCACTAAGCTTGTTCATCAGCTACAACCAATTTAAAGAATGTAGGGTAGTTACCATCTGACTCAATGTTTTCTAATTCACTAAGTGATACTGGTTTGTACTCTAATTCTTTTTCTTCTTGTAGTAATGCGTTGAATTCTGATTGAAATTCAATGAACTTTGGATTGTTTTTACCATCAACGATTTTACCATCTTCATCTTTAACGATGTCGATGTACATTGGGATACTAATGTTTCCTGTTTCATCTGCTTCGCCGTGCTTTTTGATTAACTCTTCTTTAAGAGTTTCAACTGTAGCTTTTTCAGCAGCAACTTTCTTAGCTAATTCAGTTAACCAATATTTAGTTGTTAACTTTAATTTTTCAGCTAATAAACCAGCAGAAATTTTCTCGCCGGTTTGTTGATTCGTAACTCCGTTTAATTCTGATTCTAAATTGTAGAATTCGAATAATTTTAAACTGATTTTTTCCATAATTACTTCTTAGTTGTTTTTTTAGCTTTTGAAGCTGCTGAAGCTTTAGATACTTTTGCAATAGCTTCTTTAACTACTTCCTTAACTTCTTCAATTGGTTTTTCAATAGCGTCAGGAATGTTGTTGTTGTTTGCATCGGCAACTTTACCAGTTTTCATAGCAACGAATACTGCTACAACGATGGCAACAGCAATGATAATGAATGTTAACATAATTTATTATTTTATTTGTTTGATATAAATATATACAAGAGAATGGAGACAACCAAATTTTTAGCAATCTACTACGTTCTCCTCACCAAAAGCCGTTACTAATTTAGCTTTTAATTGAGCATATGCATAAGTAAACACGGTTGTATTTAACACTGGTGTTAAGTCTGGTTTACCATCACTATCAAATAGCGCTATAGTTAATACATCGCCAATTGCTCTATTATGAGCAAGTTTTTCATACATAGGTACAGGAATAGTAGCGAGAGATACTGAATCAGATTGTTGTTGAAATATTTCTAATCTAAAATTAGCTGATCCGTATTTGTTGATTTGATAATCAGAAATTCTTACATAGGCCTCAGATGTAATACCTTTATCAGTACCTATTTGTGTTGTAATTTTTAATCCCATTTTTTATATTTTAAGTTTTTATAATCCGTATCTTGTTTTAGTGAAATTGTATAACGTTGTTATTTCAGCTCCACTTAATGCTCTATTCCAGTGTCTCATCATTGACATATCACCAGTATAATAACCATAATCTGCTGCTCCAATTCTGCCCATCCAAGCGTATGCTGTCCTATCAGCAGAACATCCACTATCATATAGTACACCATTTATGTATAAATAAGGAACATTACTACTCCAAACAGCTACAACTTGATAAAAAGTTGATGTACTAAAAGAATAATTTGCTGTAGCTAAAATAGGAATATAGTTAGCGCTGTGAGCAATTAATTGAGCACCATTAGTACCTACACCTATACCTGTTCCAGCATATGGATTTTGGTTAAGAGGCATAACAACATATCCTACACCATTTAAACCAGAATATACACTAGATCCATTACAATATGTGCTATACATAGTTTGGCTTGCTTGAGGTCTTACCCAAATTTCTGTTGTATGAGTTGATGCAACATTAATAGCATTCCCACTTTTATATGTTCCACCTCCAAAACTATAATATCCACCATAAGCACCTGTACCAAAAGTTCCCCCTCCACTATAATGATTACCATTACCACTAACATCATACCAAGTACTACCTCCTCCTGAATCTGGATGAGCAGCATCTATATAAATTAATAATCCAGTTGTTATTCCCGCGGCAAATGATTTGCTATAGAAATCACTTAAAGAATATGGGGGTGAATATTTTGAAAATGCAGCCATGCCTAAAATATCTAACCCATAAGGGGAATTAGTTATTTTAAATTCAGTATCAATTTGACCTACTGATATTGTTCCTGATGATGGGGTAGCCATTATAACCTAGATTTTAATTCTTCGATTTGTGCTTGTTGTTCTTTTATTGCTTCAATAAGTACACCTACAATGTTGCCGTAGGCAACACTATAACGTCCATCAGTTTCTTGCACTACTTGAGGTAATACTTCTTTTACTTCTTGAGCAATAACTCCTATTTGTTCGGATTTATCTTCTAAATCAGTTCTATTATAAGTAACACCTCTTAAAGCTAATACTTTTAATAAAGCATTATCTATTGTTTTAATATTAGTTTTTACTCTAGCATCTGAGAATGCTGTAACGTTACCAACGGCTGTAAAAGCACCAGCACCACTTAATGTTGCCGCTAAAGTTGTACCTCCATACCATTTAAATTGGGCTGAAGTAGTATCAACAGTATAGAACATTGTACTGCTATCAATACCCATTGTATATCCAGCAGATGATGCACCTACGTTATCATATAAAACTATTTTAACACCATTGCTATATGAAGTAAATGTTGGGGTAGCTACACCTGCAGTTCCCCAAGTAATTCTATTATTTGTACTATTAGTTAAACTAATGTTATTTGCAAAGTTAACTGTAGAGCCAGTAAAATTTACTGAACCAGTAATAGAAAGGCTACCACTTAAATTAGTAGGACCTGTTACTGTTAATGAATTAAAAGTTGGGTTACCAAACTGTTTTACTAAAGTTACACCTTGACCCATTATTTATTTTTTAGTTCTTCTATTTCTGCTTTTAGTTCTTGGATTGCTTTTACTAAGTAAGGAATTAAATCAGCATCAATTGATTTGATTTTTTCTCCTTCTTCAAAATATTCTTGATGTTCTGGAAGTGGATCTGTTTCAGTTACGTGTCCTTCAAATACTTGTTCAAATTCTTGAGCAATAAATCCAGTTTTAGTTTTACCTGGTTTATTTTTGTATTCAAAATGTGTTGGATTTAAAGAACAAATTTTACTTAAAGCACCTGTTATTGGTCTAAGATTTTGTTTAATTCTTATATCAGAAGTTTGTTGCCAAGTAGTACTATTATTGTAGTTGTAAGCACCTGTAGTACTTGTCCATATAACACCTATAGCTTGATATCCTAATGCAGCTCCACTATATCCATACATTATAGGACCGTTATAGGTTGCGGTAAATACAGTAGCATGATTAGCGTCTGAAGCATATCTCCATCTAAGTGCATAATCATTTAATGCCATGTATCCACCAGTTATTTCTAATCTACAGCCTGGGCTAGCAGTACCAATACCTACATCACCCCCACTTGTAATAGCCATTCTAGTTGTAGAATTAGTTTGAATATATAATGGTCTTGCATTGTTGGAAACTAAATAAGAGGCTGCTTCATTTGCTTGTATTCTAATTGTTCCACCGGCTCCTGTAGTAGTGGTTGACATAATAAGATTATTATTATCTGTACCTGATACTTCTAATTTTTGGCTTGGACTACTTGTACCTATTCCTACAAGCCCCCCACTTGTAATACGCATTCTTTCTGAACCTGCATTAGTTTCAAAAGCTATATCACTTGAAGTACCACTACCAAATACCATTTTATTTGATTGCGAAAGAAGATACCCCCAATTTGTAGTAATACCATTTGAAAAATTTATTGCATTACTTGTGTTACCTGATTTTCCAATAACTAATAAATCACTAGTTGCTATTGCACTTGGTTGAGTAGTAGTTCCTATTAATACACTACCCCCACTTGTAATACGCATTCTTTCGGTAAGACTATTGGCAACCGCTCCGGATACTTTTGTTGCAAAAACTATATATGCAGAATAATTATCATCAACTGCATAAATAGATGCTTGTGCTGGATATAAAGATGGGTAATTTTCTAAAACTGCTGGGGAGAAATTTATACCAACCTTTGTTGATCCACCTGTTGAAGAAATAATATTTTGAAATAAATCACCTCCTCCATATGGAGAATAAAGCATTAATTTACCATTTGGAATACTTGTTCCTAAACCAACACTACCTGTAGTAACATAAAAAGCGCCAGTTACAAACATTGATCCAGTGATTATATGAGTATTACTACTCAACGACCCAAATCTAGTAGAGCCAGTAACAAAATCAACACTTGAAGTAATTGTCTGTACTACTAACGTCTGCGCAGTTATTGACCCAGTAACAATCAAATTGCTATTTACAGTTTGAATACCAGCAAAGGTATTACTACCAGTAGTAGCATAAGTTCCATTCAATATATTTTGTGATGCTGTAAATGTTAATATACTAGCGCTAAATGTATTTAGCGATGCTGTAAATGAATTTACACTAGAGCTAAACGCAGTAAACGACGCCGTTTGCGCCGCAAACGAACTTGTAAGCGTAAATACAGTACTATCTAATCCATCTAACAAATCTGCATTAGATGCATATGATGCAGTTCCTGCAACATTACCTGTTGTTGTAATAGCGCCTGACGAGCTAACAGACATTAGAGTGGTAGAACCACTAACGAATGTAATGTTGCCGTTAGCGTCTTGCTTTATTATATTGGTGAGGTTGGATGCTGATTGATTTTTACCCATTATTGTATATTGTTACGTTGTAATATTTCTTTTAGTGTGTCGTTTTCTGTCTCTAATGTTTCTATTTTAGTCATTGCCTCTTGTAGTACTTTTATTGCAGCATGATATAAATCTGTAGTGTAAACAGATTTTAATGGTTCTTCTGTTTCTGCTGGAGTATCTTTACCCCAACTATCCTCATCTACAAATTCAGGAGCAACTTCTTCTAATTGTTGTGCTATTAAACCAATATTGTAATCATCATGATCTTGATCTATGTATTTAAACTTAACGATTTCAATATTTTTAAATTTATTCCAATAAGATTCTAAAGGAATTATATCTTTTTTAGTTCTTATATCTGATATATTACCATTATTTGCTTGTACATTTCCTAATCCACCATTACCATAAAATAAAAACTTATTAGCTACTGCATTATCAAAAATCATATAGTAGTCATCAGTAGAACTATTATATTTTTGTCCGTAATAACATCTGCTACCAGCTGAACTTTGATTTATTGCATTAACCGCAGCATTTGCATTAGAATCATATCTTGAATACACTGATCCCACAACGTGTAACGCATATGAAGGGCTTGTAATTCCTATTCCTACCCTTCCCCCATTAGTACTATTATCAGTAGTTAATGTTAGAGGAATATAGGATGCTGTTTCTGTTCCACCAACTTTAAAAAATAACTTTCCTTGACCTAATCCTGAAGTTCCACCTGTTGATTGCAATCTCCACTCTTGCCCACCCGTTGCCGTTGATGCAAGTCGTATTGTTGTATTATCTGTTGCACTTGTTACATATACACCGCCTTGATTTTCCGTAGTAGTAAATGTAGATACTCCAGTCGAGCTAATACGCATTCTTTCGGTAGCTGCTATATCAGTTGAACTTGCTCTTGTAGCTATATAAAAATCTTGTACTAAATAATCAGCAGTACTTGTTATTACCGCTCCTAATGTTACACTTGCATTATAGTTATTTGCATAGTTTGCAAATCCAATTTCATTTTTATTACCTATAACTTGACTAGTTCCCGCTATTCTTAATATTTCACTTTGCCCTACTACTGTACCACCTGCACCTGCTGAAACAGTTAATAATTTATAAGGACTACTTGTACCAATACCTACATTACCTGCTGAGGTTATGGTCATTTTTACAATATTATTTGTATAAAATGTTATATCACTATTAGCAGCATTAATTATTTCAAGATTATTCCTTCTTGCAACAGTTGAAAATGTGCTTCCAATGTATTGTATTATACCTTTATTTGTGCCTAATTCTGTAAATATTAAGTTACCATAACTTGTAGCATCAGTATAGTTAATTATTAAACTTGGTTGTGTAGCACTAGTTCTTGTTGAACCACTAACATCTAATGTATAAGCAGGAATGATATTACCTATTCCTACCAATCCACTACTACTAACAAACAATCCTCCAGGATTCATAGTAACAGAACCACTAAACACATGCGTATTAGCTAATATAGATCCAAATCTAGTTGATCCAGTCACAAAATCAACTGACGAAGTAATTGTCTGTACCACCAATGTCTGCGCAGTAATAGAACCAGTAACTACCAAATTGGAATTAATCGTTTGAATACCAGCAAATGTATTACTACCAGTAGTAGCATACGTTCCATTTAATACAAGTTGAGACGCTGTAAATGAATTTACAGAGGCTGTAAACGCCGTAAACGACGCCGTTTGCGCCGCAAACGAGCTAGTCAATGTAAATTGAGTTGAATCTAATCCATCCAATAAATCTGCATTCAATGCATACGATGAAGACAATACAGGTGATGAACCTGATAATTGTCCTGATGTATTGATGGTTGCTAATGTAGTAGAACCACTTACAAATGAAACGTTACCGCTAGCATCTGTTCTAATTACATTACTTAAGTTACTTATATCTCTTACTTTGCTCATATTAGTTTATGTTGTTGCGTTCTAATTTTTCTTGTAGGGCTGTGATTAGCGTTTGTTGTTCTTGAATAGCTTTTACTAAATACAAGTTTAAGTTAGATAAATTGGTATCGTAATATTCATTATCATCATCTCTTTTCATTGTATTAACCATATCAGGAAATATCTCCATTAATTCTTGTGCTATAAATCCTGATATTCTTCTTGCTCTTGTTGCTTCATCAAATCCTGATAATTCGTTATAGTTGTATGTTACTGGTCTTATTGTACAAATTCTATTTAATATATTAGGAGCATCTAAATCAGTTATATTTTCTTTTAATCTTGAATCTGACCAGTTTGTCCAAGCAGTATAACCATTAGCACCGGGTTGTCCATTTAAGTTTAATTTGTAACCAAAGTCAGTTGTAGTACCAATACATACATTTCCACCAGTATTTAATCCTTGTATTCTTACAACATTACCATCTATGTTAAACATTGCATAAGCACTAGCAGCATCATTTACTGATGCTATACAAGTTGCACTTAAATAACTATCTACTCTAAGGTTAAAATTTGTTCCAGTTTTAACAGTCAAATTACCTGTTGGGTTAGTTGTACCAATACCAACATTACCACCTTGTGGGTTTAATGCAACAATTGCTGTTCCAGAACCATATACATTACCTTGTATCCAAGCATAAGTTGTTGAAGATGCACCAAAAGATATACCTGCCTCTGATGTATTTTTAACTATTAAATTACCATAACCTGATGCAGCACTACTTCCTCCTACTATAGTTAATTTTGCATCTGGAGCGGTTGAACCAATTCCTATATTACCTCCACTCAAAATACGCATTCTTTCTGCACCTCCTGTACCAGTACCAAATATTAATTCATTATTAAATGCAGTTATTGATTTTTCAGTATACTCTGCATAGTAAGTACTATTATAACTTATTGTTAAATTCTTACCACTTACCCCTGCTTGTGCTCCTGAAATATGTAATAATCCAGCAGGGTTAGTTGTACCAATACCAACTAATCCACTTGAACTAACAAACAATCCTCCAGGATTCATAGATACTGACCCACTAAACACGTGTGTGTTTCCTAATATAGATCCAAATCTCGTAGAGCCAGTCACAAAATCAACACTTGACGTTATTGTTTGCACCACTAACGTCTGCGCAGTAATAGAACCAGTAACAATCAAGTTACTATTTACTGTTTGAATATCAGTAAAGGTATTACTACCAGTAGTAGCATAAGTTCCATTCAATATGTTTTGAGAAGCAGTATACGAAAGTATACTAGAGGTAAATGCTGTAAACGAAGCCGTTTGAGCAGCAAACGATGATGTTAAAGTAAATACAGTTGAATCTAATCCATCTAATAAATCTGCATTTGCAGCATAAGATGCTGATGTAGCTGTTCCTGAGAATGAGCCTGTAAATCCTGCTGTTGATGTTAAGCTTCCGCTAAACACTGCAGGACCAATATTTGTAAAAGTTCCACTACCTGACACTATTAATGAACCAGTAACAGTCATAGTAGAACCACTAATAGTAAAATTAGGTGAACTAGTTATTGAGTTTGTAGTATCAAAAAATGCCACTTGATTTGCTGTACCTACACCTCCAATACCGCTAAAAGCGCCTACCTGGTATGAATAAACTAAGACATCTAATATGTCATTAGCTGCGCTACCAGTAGCTAAGGTGAAGAAAGTGCCGTTGTTTGCAGTAAAATCTGCTGGCGATAATCTAGAACCATTATAGAATATATCTAATAGTCCTGGTGTATATGATGCTGAAAATACAGTTTGAGCTGCGCTCGCTGTGAATGTCGTTAATTGTCTTAAAACGTTATTTGTAACGCCTAACGCTGGTGTATATTTTACTACCTCAACAGTATCATTTATAAATGAACCTGTTGCAAGTACAATGTTTGTACCTGATGTATCTGTAAATTCTGCTGTTGCTAATTTTGATCCGTTGATGAATACATCAACATAGCCTGTTGAGTAGCCATTAGTTACACTAAATGTAGTTTGACCTGCTGTTGATGTAAATGCTTGTGTTGATTTAAGAGCCGCTGATGCGGATTGAGCCGTAATGCTACCTGAATCATCTGCCACTAAGTATCTTACTCCACTTCCACTTAAATTAGATATTAATAAAGAACCAGTAATAACTGCAGAACCAGAGAATGGAAACCCTACACCACCTCCTCCACCATTTAAAGCGAATGATGCTGTAGTAGCAAATGATGAACTTACTGCATTTTGAACGAATGATGCAGTTTGAGCTGTAGTTACAAACGATGCTGTTTGAGCTGTAATTACAAAACTTGCAGTTTGTGCTGTAGTTACAAATGATGCTGTTTGAGCTAATGTTACAAAGGATGCAGTTTGAGCTGTAGTTACGAAAGATGCTGTATCAGCATATGATGCTGAATTTGCATTGTTAGCATAAGACGATGTAACAGGAACATTCAATGAGAATGAAGCTGTTAAAGCGTATGATGCTGAGTTAGCATTATTAGCGTAAGATGCTGAAGTTGCATTTGCAGCGTAAGACGCTGTAGTTGCATTTGCAGCGTAAGATGCTGATGTAGCGTTTAAAGCATACGATGCAGACATCGATGAGGTCTGATTGGATAAAACGGCGTTAGAGCCGTTAACTGCTAATGATCCTGTTATTGAAACGCTTCCAGTTAATACTTGAGTATTAGCTAAATCGTTACCAAAAACGTTAGATCCTGAGCTATAAATAACACTTGAAGATACAGTTTGTACCACAAGTGTTTGTGCTGTGAGTGTACCTGTAGAGGTAAAGCTTCCGCTTTGTAATATCGAACCGGTAACGGCTAGCGATCCTGAAATGATTGCAGATCCTGTAAATGGAAACGGAGAAACATAACCGCTCAAGTATGAT
>OCVQ010002445.1_pt1 | contig 12266 bp, 10 predicted proteins | sample 1539061 | NCBI WGS metagenome assembly OCVQ01 (sample SAMEA3355526, study PRJEB22509) | marine metagenome | biome: marine; feature: river plume; material: water | place: USA | collected 2010-08-08 | depth 0.5 m | reverse complement strand
CGACAAATATTCTGACTATGTTGCAAGCCTTACGGTAAATCCGGCAAACAGCCTAAATCTGCGCTGGTCGGGACGGCTTTCATCAAAGGACCTGACCTTGAATGAATCAAAGACGTCGCTCTCCTCAGCGCTTGGCACCGGCAGTTTAAACGTGACGCATAACCAGCTTGCAAAAGCCTATTTTTCCAGCAGTGATGATGATCGCGAAGAATTATCCGCCAGCTATAGCCAATCACTTATCGGTGGCTGGCAATTTTCGGCGACCCAATTATGGGATTTGTCTTATGGCAAAACCGCGCGCAAGAAAAGCACTGCCGCGCTTAGCTGGAATGGTGGCGTTCAAGATTGTTTATATATCACCATCAATTATGAACATGACCCTGTTGCCGACCGTGACGTTAGCGCCGTTGACCAGTTAAATTTTGTGATTAGCTTTAGAAATCTTGGCGCTATTTCGCAATCGGCAGCATCTGCTTTCAGACAATAGAGCCAGCCGCCATATCACGGCGATTTCGCCAAACAACCGGTTAAAACAGAACCGCAATCAGGACGATGATAACCGTTGAAATAATCATCGCACGCGTTAGCCGCACATTATTGCGAAGGCTTTTGCCCATAATCGTCCCAAGCCAGCACCAAAGGCTATGTAGACCAAGCTGGCAGAAGGCAAAGGTCAGGATAACCACGGGCAATTGAACCGAAAAATCTCCAAGAGCTGGGGCAAATTTTCCCCATGCTAACACACACATAACCCATGCTTTGGGATTAAGTGGATGAACAAATAGGCCGTTGCGAAACCGGAAATGATCCGGCGCAGGTCCGGCGTTACTTGTGTCGGCATCACTTACTGGCCATGATTTCAGCGCAAGCCAAATCATATAGCCGGCACTGACATAGCTGAACAGCATTTGCCAGACCGGTGCCTTGGCCAAAACAAGACCAAAGCCAAATCCAATAAATAGGTTTAGTGCAATTTTGCCAACAATCAGCCCTAGAATAAAACCGATGCATTGGCGCAGCCCTTGGCGAACCCCCGCCAGCATCACAATCAAATTGGCTGGCCCGGGCGTGCCAACCATGAAGGCAACAAAGGCTAATAGGGTAAAAAACGCAAGCATTTACAGGATTTCCAATTTAGTCGTCTTTGATTAAACGCTTGCCGAGAAGGTGAACAGGTTCAATCGCGTAACCAAGCTTTTGGTAGAATTCAACAACCTTGTCATTATCGGTTCTGACGCAAAAATTGATCTTTGGACAGCCGGCCAATATCAGAAAGCGTTCAGCCTCAGCCATCAAAATCTTGCCATAACCCGCGCCAGAATAATCAGGGTCGACAGCCAGATAATTAATGCTGCCACGATGCCCATCATAGCCAATCATGATTGAGGCCATAAGAACCCCATCAACTTGGCCAACAAGAAATTTTCCGTTCAGATCGCTATTTTTGCGACCAATATCTTTTTGCGGATCATTCCAACTGCGGGTAAGGCCACATTTTTCCCATAGGGTAACCACTTGATCGCTTTGATCATCAGTAAATTCAGAAATTTTCATCACTTTTGACATTGGCAATGTCTTCCAATCACGGCAGGCGATTGACCAATAACAGGTTTTTATCGCCGTTTCCATATTTCAAAATTGCCCGATAGCCTACAAGATCACCGGCGAGGGCTAGAAATCATTTTTTGCTTAGGGCAGCGCACCAAGCGTCAAGTTTGACCGCAGGCGATAGCGCCGCATGTGCAGGCGATGTTGACGGCAAGCCAATAATTTCAACATCAGCAGGCAAATCCTTGGCAGGATCTTCGGCAAAAGACGGTATGACCAGACGACGCCAATAATCAAAGGCAGTGCGCCCATTCAGGCAAATTCGACTAATCTTTGGATAAGCCGCTAATAATTTTACAAAATCATTGCATTTTGCATCACGGATTGTCGCATCCGATGATGCCTTGCGGCTGCATGTTGCCAGTACATCCCAAAGCCCAATATGCGCATCATTTAAAGCCGCGAGCCGCGCTTGGTAAGGCGCGTTTCGGTCAATTTGAAACGCGGTCTCGATGCAATCCCAGAACAAATTCCGTGGATGTGCATAATATTCTGCGTTCTTTTGCGAGATTGCCCCCGGCATGCTTCCTAGCACCAGAATCCGGCATGACACGCTAATCTGCGGCGCGAGGGCTGAAATTAAGGTTTGGCGTAACATGCAATTGCCCTCCAGTTGATAAAGCTGCATCAGTAGGGTTATACTAATCCTGATCTTTTAATATTTAACATAATGTTTTTATTCTATTTTATATATTTAAACTGAAATATGGTTACCTATCGTTAAATAGAGCCGTAATTTATCTCTATTTATGTTTTATTTCAGTATTTTGCCTAAAATCCTTCCATCCAGAACAAGCAAGCCTGTGGTGATAACAGCCAGCCCCGCCATTTCAGCCATTGTAATCATTTGCTCTAAGAGGATAGCATTTAATAGAATTGATGATGGCGGGATGATAACTATACAAATAAGTAGATTGCCAGCACCAGTCCTCTCAAGAATTTTGAAATAGAGAAAATAGGCAATTACCGAACAGAATAAGGCAAATGCCAACGCGTATTGAATGACTAGAAAATTCAGTGACACCATCTCATCAAAATGAAATGTGAAGGCATAGGGCGTTAGAATAAGGGTGCTCATCACCAACATCCCCGTTGCCGCAATCATCGGCGACAATGACTGCATCCGCAATTTTGCCCATATACCGGCCAAAGCATATGAAATGGTTGCCAGCAAAATGAGATATTTGCCGCTATTCCCATCATAAAGCTGAAAAATATTTTGATAGCCGATCGCCATTGTGACACCAACAACACCAATCAAGGCACCCGCCACACGGTTTACGGTCAATGCTTCATGCGGCACAAGCGCGGCCGCCAGAACCATCGTCACAAAAGCCGTATTTGCATTTAAAATGGCGGCAAGGCCACCAGTTGTCGTCTGTTGGCCAATGGTAATCAATAGAAATGGGATCACATTATTCAAAAGCGCCATAATCATAAGATTGATGATGTTTTCGGCAGAACATTCAAAGGCTGGCCTTTTCATCAGAACATAGGCCAATAGAAAAAAAGCGCCGATCGCCACTCGTAGATAGACAATCATAAAGGGGCTGAGATAGGCAAGAAGCAACTCGACAAAAACAAAGCTCATTCCCCATAGAACGCCAAGCGATATCACCAAAGCCCAATCAGCGTTTTTCATCAAACCAACCCCCAAAGGCAAATGGCTTATCCGCGCGCTGGCTTGTGTCAGATTTTTCCAGCTTTTGATCCATACGGCCCACTATATCATAGGTTCATAGATAGACGCCGTGCTTCATTATAGCCGACCCTATGCGGTTAGCTCGGCCGAAAGGAAACAAGTTTGATATTCGATCACATGACAAATCGCTGATTTAACGAAGAGTCAGTTTCAAGAATCCCTAAAACCGAATAGAAAAGATGTTTAGGGCTTATGACACCGGTTTTGGGAGAGATGTAATGACATCAATTCGTGCTTTGGATGCGTCAGATTTTGACAATTGGCTGGATGTTTATCGCTTTTACGCTGAACATTACAAATCAGACCTAACTGATGACGGCATATCAGCAACATGGGCGTGGTTAATGGATGCGGGCCATCCGTTAACAGGCATTGTCGCAGAAGATAAGGGGCAGTTAATCGGTCTTGCACATTACCGGGCAATGCCAAGTCCATTGCGAGGCGTAAATCTGGGATTTCTGGATGATTTGGTCGTCAAGCCCCAAGACCGGGGCAGTGATGCCGCAAAATTATTACTAGGCGAACTAAAATCAATTGGCAAAAAAGCGAAATGGGCAAAAATCCGCTGGATTACACGCGATGATAATTATCGTGCCCGCGCCCTTTATGACAAGGTCGCGACAAAAACCGACTGGGCCATGTATGAGATGGACATTGATCTGCCACGCTGACAAATCGGTAAGAGGGAAGTGGAAACAGTCACATGATCCAGATGGCTGTTTTGTGCTGGGCCAAGCCTAGGTTATGTTTGGCGCTGTAAGTCATATTTGGCACTGTAAGTCATATTTAGCTATGGCGGTGCTGTGCAAGTTTTTTTGGAATTTTTGGTCATCAGAAATGTCTAAAAACCACAAATATAATGACCTTAAAGTCGCAGTAAAACACAAATAACCTGTCACAAACTACCTACGTTGGCAGCTATTCCACGGTCACTGATTTTGCCAGATTGCGTGGCTGGTCGACATCAGTGCCTTTTTCAACCGCGGTTAAATAGGCCAAAATCTGCGCTGGAATGGCAAGCAGAATGGGCGCAAGAAGCGGATCAACATCAGGCACGGTGATGACCGCGCTTGCATAATCAACCTCGGCGGCCGCCCTTGCTTCGGATAAGAGGATGATTTTGCCACCACGGGCGCTGGCCTCGCGAAGATTGCTGCTGGCTTTTGCCATTACCGCATCTGCTGCCAACAACGCAACGATAGGCAAATCTTCTTCAATCAGGGCAATTGGCCCATGCTTCATTTCACCAGAGGCAAAGCCTTCAGCATGGATATAGCTTAGCTCTTTCAGTTTTAACGCGCCTTCCATTGCCAGCGGGTAAAGCGCCCCGCGTCCAAGATAAAGCGCCGATCTGGCTTGCGACAGCTGATGCGCGACTGGCCGGATGGCGTCGAATAGCCCAAGGGCTTTGCCAACCAATCCGGGCAAGGCTTGAATTTCGGCATGGATTGCCTCGGCGCGCGCATCGTCAATTTGTCCCTTGGCCCGCGCCAGCGCCACGGCAAAACACAGCAAAACGGTCAATTGCGCGGTAAAAGCCTTGGTGCTGGCAACGCCGATTTCCGGCCCTGCCCGCGTTGGCAAAACAGCATCGGCTTCACGCGCAATCGTACTGCTTGGCACATTGACCAGCCCTATTGTTTGCAGACCGCATGACGCTGCATGGCGCATGGCCATCAGCGTATCAAGACTTTCGCCTGATTGCGAAATGGCAATTGCCGTATTATAGGGTGCTGTGGCTGGCTGGCGATAATGAAACTCGGATGCCACTTCACAAGTCACCGGCACCCGCGCCAGCGACTCAATCCAATAGCGGGCAATCTGCGTCGCATAATGGCTGGTTCCCGCTGCCACCATGACAATACCGTCGATAGACCGAAGCGCCTCGTCGCTCATCTGCGCGGTAAGACGGCCAAATTCATTTGTCATCGCCGCCAATGAATGGGCAATGGCATCAGGCTGTTCGTGAATTTCTTTTTCCATATAGTGGCGATAACCGCCCTTATCGACCAGGCCCGGGCTTGCCGCCACAATACCCGCCTCACGATTCACTGGCATGCCATCAGCCTGATAAACCGAAACACCATCGGCGCGAACCAGCGCGTAATCATGATCTTTCAGGTAAACCACCTTTCGCGTTAAATGCGACAAAGCAATCGCGTCTGACCCGATATAACAAGCATCATCACCAATGCCCAATGCCAGCGGCGAGGCATTTCGCGCCACGATTAATAAATCAGGATGATCAATCGCCATCACCGCAAAGGCATAAGCGCCATCAATTTCATCAAGCACCTGACGCGTTGCCGTTGCCGGATCCAAACCAGCATCAAAAGCTTCGACAAACAGATGCGCCAAAACTTCTGAATCGGTATCGCTGGAAAATTGGTGGCCGGCAGTCTCAAGCCGCGCGCGGATCGTGCGGTGGTTTTCGATAATACCATTATGTACAATGGCAACCCTGCCCGATGCCACATGTGGATGGGCGTTTTCGGTTGAAACACCGCCATGCGTGGCCCAGCGCGTATGACCAATACCAATATCGCCAAGCAAAGGCGTTTCTTTGAGTACCAAATCAAGATTTACAAGCTTGCCAACGGCGCGTTGAAGGGCAATCGCACCATCATGAAGCGTGACAATGCCAGAGCTGTCATAGCCGCGATATTCGAGACGCTTTAATGCATCAAGAAGCACATCGCTACAGTGTTTATGTCCAACCGCACCAACAATTCCGCACATCAGATAGCCTCTTTCATCATCTTTGAGCCGGTTTTCATGGTCACAATGCCACCCAACCAAAAAGCCCAAAATCCATACCAAATGCCATATTTATTCAGTATCAGCTCATTTATTGCATTGTGATAGATAAATTTTTATTTGAAAGAAAGGCCGGAATGGGGCTTTTTGATGATTTTTCCCAAATTGACCGGAAAAGCAAAACCACATCACGCAAATGTTTGGCATTAAGCAGTATTTCCGATTATAAATTTGATATGGAAATTGCTGCCATCATTCTTGCTGCCGGAAAAGGCACGCGCCTCAATTCTGCTTTGCCAAAGCCGCTTCATCACATTGGCGGCAGGCCGATGTTGGCATGGTCGCTAGATGCTGCCAAGGCCGCGGCGGCGCGCCATATTGTGACGGTTCTGCCAAAGGACTCAGCCGCGATCATCAACTGGCTTGACGATCAAAAAAGCTGTATTCAAGATCCGCCAATGGGTACCGGCCATGCAGTATTGGCGGCACGCGACAGCCTAGCCAGTTTTGACGGTATCGCTCTGATCATGTTTGCCGACACACCATTGATAACAGCGCAAACGCTATCCAGCCTTGCTGCCGCAATTACCGATGGCGCTGATATCGCCGTTTTGGGTTTTGATGCGGCTGATCCCACCGGCTATGGCCGGTTAATCACCAGCGATGATCACAAGCTGGAAAAAATTGTCGAACATAATGATGCCAGCGACAGCGAACACGCCCTGCGATTGGTCAATGGCGGCGTTATGGCAGTGCGATGCCCATTGCTGTTTGATCTTCTTGAAAAGGTTGGATCAAACAATGCTAAGGGCGAAACCTATCTTACCGACATTGTCTCTCATGCCAATGAGCAGGCATTGAACGTCACTTACCGTACCACCGACGAAACCGAAATTGCCGGCGTTAATAGCCGCCAAGATCTGGCTCATCTCGAGGCGATCTTGCAAAAACGGCTTCGCCTAAGCGCGATGGAACAGGGCGTAACCCTGCAAGCCCCGGAAACGGTTTTTTTAAATGCCGACATCAGCTTTGGCCGTGATGTGATCATCGAACCACATGTCGTTATTGGCGCTGGCAGCGTGATTGGCGAAGGTTGCATCATTAAATCTTTCTCGCATATCGAAGGCGCAACGCTTGGCGCATGCTGCATTATCGGCCCCTATGCAAGGCTTCGCCCGGGCACAAATGCCGATGAAGGCGTCAAGATCGGTAATTTTGTCGAAACGAAAAAAGCTGTCATTGGCGCCGGCAGCAAGGCCAATCATCTAACCTATATTGGTGATACTACAATTGGCGTTGGTGCGAATATCGGCGCTGGTACGATTACCTGTAATTATGATGGCTTTGGCAAATTCAAAACCCTAATCGGCGATGGCGCGTCGATCGGATCGAATACCGCACTTGTCGCCCCTGTCACAATTGGCGCGGGGGCGATTATTGGCGCTGGCAGCACAATCACCGCTGATGTGCCGCCTAACGCCATTGCAACGACGCGAAGCGCGGTTGATGTTCGCCATGATGCTGCCACCCGCTATCGAAGCGTCCGCGAAAATGACACCAAATAGATAATATCATCTGACGCCTGTTGAAAATGAGCCACCCGAATGAATGTTAACATCGCTAATGCCGCAAGATTGCTTTGCTCACTTCAAGCCAAAAAGGTACTTGTTCTTGGTGATCTGATGCTTGATCGGTTTGTCGATGGCACCGTAAACCGCATTTCACCTGAAGCCCCTGTTCCCATTTTAAGCCAAGGCCGCGTTCGTCAAATGCCCGGCGGGGCGGCAAATGTGGCCTGCAATCTGGCGCAGATGGGGTTACATGTGCATTTGATTGGCGTTTGCGGCGATGATGAAGCAGGCAAAGCCTTGCGTGACGAATTGGCAAAACTTCCCGCCATCCGCTTTGATCCGGTTACCATCACCGGCAGACCAACAAGCCTGAAAACACGGTTTCGGGCTGGCAGCCAGCAAATTTTACGCGTTGATGATGAAGTCACCAGCGATATTGACGCCGCCGCCGTCGAACAATTTTCCAAATATGCTTTGCCCGCAATTCAAGATGCCGATCTGGTGGTGCTGTCTGATTATGCAAAAGGCGCCTTGCCACTATTGCTTCTTGAAAAAATCATTGCCCATGCCAAGGCCAAAGGCAAAATGATTATCGCCGATCCAAAACGCGCCGATATCTCGGCCTATGCCGGCGTTGATCTGTTAACACCAAATCTGGCAGAATTGCAAAACACCACTGATCAGATGCTGAGTTCTATCGAGGCGATTGGCCATGCAGCAACCGCACTTGCCAAAGAATTTGGCATTGGCAGTGTTTTAACCACCATGAGCGCACGCGGTATGATGCTAAGCAAGGCAGATGGCGCCCAATTCCATGATCCAGCAAGCGCACGCGATATTTTCGATGTGTCTGGTGCTGGCGATACTGTGGTGGCGATGATTGCTGGTGCATTGGCTGCTGGTGCTGATTTAGAAGATGCTGTCCGGCTGGCCAATCACGCTGCCGGTGTTGCCGTTGGCAAATCGGGAACCGCCATTGTTGTCCCAGGTGAAGTTTTGGCACATTTAGCAGGCACGCCGCCGCCAACCGATTGGCCAAGCGTTGCCATGCAATGCACAAATTGGCGCTGTGCTGGTCAAAAAATCGCTTTTGCCAATGGTTGTTTTGATTTGCTGCATCCAGGCCATATCCATCTTTTAAACGAAGCCGCAGGCAATGCTGACAGGCTGGTCGTCGGATTGAATGGAGATGCGTCTGTAAGGCGTTTAAAAGGCGCCGGACGCCCGCACCAATCAGCCGAGCTGCGAAGCGCCGTTCTGGCCGCACTGCCCTTTGTCGATGCTGTAGCGGTATTTGACGAGGATACACCCTTTGACCTTATTGCGACCTTGCAGCCTGATATCATCGTAAAAGGCGGCGATTATGTTGCCGATCAGGTTGTTGGCGGCGATATTGTGGCGGCACGCGGTGGACAGGTGCTGATTATCTCGACCCTTGATGGCCATGCAACAAGCAAGTTGATTACCGCCTAGCCCATAAAAAACGGTGCGTTCCGCCATTGGCAAAACACACCGCTTTATCGTCAGATGGTATGGCTAGTCGATTTTTTGACTTTCCCAATGCGGCACATCTTTGCCTTCAAGAACCGCCTCGAATGATCGCAGGCGCTTGTAGATTGAAATCAACTCAACAATTGTTGACCAGCTGCGAACCAGAAATTGCAGGGATGATTCGACCCGTCCGAATGCCCGCACAATCTGCTGCATCACGCCAAGGGTGATCGCCCCAGCCACAATTGTTGGCGCCAAAGCAACATAAGGAACAAGAACACCAGCCTGCAAATAGGAAATCTTGGCAACATCAAAATAAAGATAATGGAAAAACAGGCGGTAATAGTTTTTGCGCACATTCCCGAAAAACTCATTCACAGTTGGTGGGTTGATCCGGTCTGTATCATCTTCACCATAAACCAATTGTTTGCGATAGGCCGCCTCGACCACCTGATTGTTAAATTCCAGCCCCGGCAGCTTGTAACCAACAGCGGCAAGAACAACCGTGCCAAACAGCGCAAAAACAATCGCCACATAAACCAGTGAATGTTCGACCACGCCGAAAAACGGCAGTTCGGTTACATTTTTGGACAGGCCCCACAGGATCGGCAAAAAGGCAAAAAGCGTCATAACCGAGTCAAGAAACGCAACGCCAAGCCCTTCCATAATCGCAGCAAACCGTTTTGTATCTTCTTGAACCCGCTGTGACGCGCCTTCGATATGATGCAGTTTCTTCCAGTTTCTGGTGTAATAATCATTCATCGCCGTACGCCAGCGAAACACCCAATGTTTTGAGAAAAAGCTTAGCAGCGTTGCGATAACAACATAAATACCGGCAATCTTGAAAAAGCTAAGCAAAGCCCCGAAAAACTCGGCTTGCGTTACCGCATTTGGCGTTGTTAGCGCCTTTTGAACCATATCATAGAACTGGCCAAACCATTCATTGATCATCACATCGACTTGCACCTGATAATAGGTGCCGCCAACAATAACCACCATGCCAACCCAAGCCCAAAGCGCCCATTGCCGTGATCTAAAAAAAGACGAAAACATTTCAATTCCTCGCAATCTGAACAGATGACGTGCCAACAACGACTATCGTGATATCGGCTGGCCGAGTTTATATTCAATACACCTAAATTAAAATAAATGCGCGGTTAATGACGATAACCAAGGATTTGCCTAGCTTTGCCGCCGATCATGCACAATGGCACTGGCAACGATACCAAAGCCAATGAAAACCGTTAGCATTGAGGTGCCGCCATAGGAAATCAGCGGCAATGGCGCGCCAACAACCGGCAGCAATCCAGTCACCATCGCCACATTTACGAACATATAGAAAAACACCATCATGCCAATGCCGATACAGGTAAGCTGGGCAAAACGGCTATTCACGCGAAAACTAATCCGCAGAATTGAGATGGTTAGCAACAGATAGATCAGCAAGATAAAGATATTACCAGCAAAGCCGAATTCCTCGCCAATCATCGTAAAGACAAAATCGGTTTGTTTTTCGGGAAGATAATTTAGCTGGCTTTGACTTCCCATCAAGAATCCTTTGCCAAAAAACCCACCCGACCCAAGGGCAATTTTCGATTGCGTGATCTGATAACCCGCGCCCAAGACATCGGATTCAGGGTTCAAAAAAGTCATTACGCGGGCCTTTTGATAGGCCTTGAGCTGCAACCATAACAACGGAACCGCGGCCAATACCGCCGCCAGCGACCCAAACACATATCGCCATGGTAAACCGGCCGAAAACACCACAACAAGCCCGCCAAATAACAGCATCAGCGCCGTTCCTAAATCGGGTTGTTTCACAATCATCGCAAATGGTACGGCAATAATGGCAAAGGCTGGAAGATACCACATAAAGCTGCGCATCCGCTCATGTGGCTGGCTGCTGAAATAGCGTGCCAATGCCAGAATAACCGCCAGCTTGGCAGGCTCGGATGGTTGAAAATTCACCCCGCCAATGCTGATCCAACGCGAAACACCCTGCCCTGTACCAATAACCATAACCGCCAGCAAAACCAATATCGCCGCAGCCAGAAATACATAGGACATACGTTTGATAAAATCAAAATGAATAAAGGCGATACAAACAACAAGCGCCATGCCAACAATCGCGCGAACCGCGTGTCTGCCGGCCCATGGCTGCCATGAACCTTGCGATGCAGAATAAAGCGCCAGCGAACCAACAAGCACCAAAATACCGGCCAAAAACAACAAATGCCACGGAATGCGAAGCAGGATTTTCAAAACCGTCATATCTAGCCCTGTTTCTGCATTAATTGGTTAAGAATATCACGGGCAACTGGCGCGGCGGTTGATGATCCGCTTCCGCCATGTTCAACCACCACCGAAATGGCATAGCGCGGCCGCTTTACCGGCGCATAGGCAACAAAAAGCGCGTGGTCACGTTCGGCCCATGGCCGGTCGATATTATTGACAATTCCTTCTTCGCGCTGGGCTTTGGTGATGCGTTTAACCTGAACTGTTCCGGTTTTTCCGGCCATGCCGCCAAGCGATTTATCTAGGTCATAATTGCGTGCAGTGCCAAGCCCGCCATTCATAACTTTAAACATACCCTCGCGAATAATCGCCAAAGCATAAGGATCAATATCCAATGGTGCAAAATCAGGCGCCGCATCGCCAACCGATTTGACCAATCGCGGCGTTACCTGTTTGCCATTGGCAAGGCGCGCTGTCATAACCGCCAATTGCAGCGGTGTTGCCAGCACATATCCTTGACCAATCGACGAAACCACAGTTTCCCCCGGTGTCCACACCCTGCCCTGATTGGCCAATTTCCATTCATGGCTTGGAATAATGCCCTGCTTTTCGCCTGGAAGACCAATCCCCGTCACATCACCAAGACCCAGCCGATGCGCCATATCCTTGATTTTCCGAATACCGGTTTTCAGGGCAACTTCGTAGATAAATACATCACATGATTGTTCAAGCGCCGAGATGATATTCATCATCCCATGCCCACCCTTGCGCCAGCAATGAAAGGTCGCATTGCCAAGTTCCATATCGCCAGAACAATTAAATTGGGTATTTTTTGAGATAACGCCCGCCTCGATTGCAGCCAAGCCCACCACCATCTTAATGGTCGACCCGGGGGCATATTG
>OCVQ010002442.1_pt1 | contig 12278 bp, 8 predicted proteins | sample 1539061 | NCBI WGS metagenome assembly OCVQ01 (sample SAMEA3355526, study PRJEB22509) | marine metagenome | biome: marine; feature: river plume; material: water | place: USA | collected 2010-08-08 | depth 0.5 m | reverse complement strand
GGGTGGTTAAAACAAGCTCAAGCATTTTGGTTACACACTGAGATCTCAATGCAGAGCGATATAAAAGATTGGAATGAAAGACTTAATGAAAAAGAAAAAAACCTTGTTGGGAACATACTTCTTGGATTCGCGCAAACCGAATGCGCTGTTTCAGACTATTGGACCCAGAAGGTCGTATCGTGGTTTCCTAAACACGAAATAAGACAAATGGCCATGATGTTTGGCTCACAGGAAACAGTACATGCTGTAGCGTACAGCTATTTAAATGAAACATTAAAACTAGAAGACTATGAAGCATTTTTACACGAACCTGCAACAGCTAGACGTTTTGACAACTTGGTTGCTTATGACGGTACTAGCCGTGTTGGCATCGGTACAAGCTTGGCTATATTTTCCGCTTTCGCAGAGGGTGTTAGTTTATATAGTGCTTTCGCTGTGTTATATAGTTTTCAACTACGTAATTTACTCAAAGGAATTGGCCAGCAAATGAAATGGTCTGTAAGAGATGAGTCATTGCATAGTAAAATGGGTTGCCAATTGTTTAGACATATGTGTCAGGAAGATGAAAATCTTTTAGCTGAATGTAGAGAGGATGTAGTTAAAGCTGCTGAAACAATGGTTAAGCTTGAAGAAAACTATATTGATAAAATGTTTGAAATGGGTGACATCGAGGGTATAAAAGCTATAGACTTGAAACAATTCATAAAAAAGAGAGCAAATGAAAAACTTGTGGAGCTCGGTTATGTTGACTTGGGATCGTATTTTGCGTATGACACCAAAGCGGCGAGCAATCTTGATTGGTTCTATCATCTTACCGGGGGCGTCACTCATACTGATTTTTTCGCTATTAGGCCGACTGACTATAGTAAAGCGAATGAAGGAGAAGATTTTGAAGATATATGGTAATGGATAGAAAAAGAAGATGGAAGTATAGATTGTTAAAGTTTTTAAGATATACTAACAAGCTTACATCTTATCAAAAGTTTGCATCTCGTGTAGGATACATGGGTGCAGGCTTCTTGATAGCGGCACAATGGACGTTAGAACCTGTTTTATATATAGTAGGTTTTATCTGTGTAATGATACAGACTTCGTCAAGAAAACAATGGAATTTAGTAGCTTTAAACTTTAATGGTTTAGTAGCTTGGGTAACTCATTTTTTAAAATAATAATATGTGGAATGAAAACTGGATCAAAGGAGAAGATTACCCTACGTGGGGTAATAACGACGTATACAAGAAGACTATATCCGGGGGATATTTATATCACGGAGAAACACCTCGAGAGGCATACCAAAGAGTCGCTAAAACAGTTGCTCGTAGATTATATAAACCAGAAATGGCAGAAACTTTCTTCGAGTACATTTGGAATGGTTGGCTATGTCTCGCTAGCCCAGTACTATCTAATACAGGTACTGATCGCGGCTTGCCTATTAGCTGTTTCGGTATTGATGTGGCTGATAGTATACAGGATATAGGAAGTAAAAACTTAGAGATGATGCTACTCGCTAAGCACGGCGGTGGAGTTGGTATCGGTATAAATCAAATAAGACCCGCTGGCGCTAAAATAACAGGAAATGGAACATCTGATGGAGTTGTGCCGTTTTGTAAGATTTACGATTCAACAATACTCGCCACTAATCAAGGATCTGTCCGAAGAGGAGCTGCTTCAGTTAACATCAATATTGAGCATGCCGATTTCGAAGACTGGATCGAAATTAGAGAACCTAAAGGAGACGTTAATCGTCAATCCCTCAACCTACACCAGTGCGCTGTGGTCGGCGACAAGTTCATGCGAAGAGTTGAATCAGGAGATAAAGAGGCTAGAAGAAAATGGTCAAAATTATTACAAAAGCGTAAAGCAACTGGAGAACCTTATATTTTATTTAAGGGAAATACAAACAAAAATAACCCAGCAGCATACAAAGACAACGGTCTCAAAGTACATATGACGAACATATGTTCTGAGATCACATTACACACCGATGAGAATCACAGCTTTGTCTGTTGCTTATCATCATTAAATTTAGCAAAATATGAAGAATGGAAAGGTACGAACCTTATTTATGATAGTATATGGTTCCTTGACGGGGTCATGGAAGAGTTTATTCAAAGAGCAAAAGGCCTTCGTGGCTTTGAAAACGCGGTTAGATCTGCTACTAAAGGCAGGGCTCTCGGTCTTGGCGTCTTGGGATGGCACACTTACTTACAAGAAAAAGGAATTAGTTTCGAAGGCTTACTCGCGCAGTTTGAAACTAGAAAAATCTTTAGTCAAATTAAAATTGAAAGTGAAAGAGCTAGTATGGCCCTTGCTGAAACTTATGGTGAGCCTTTGTGGTGTTCTGGCACTGGTATGCGTAACACTCATCTTAGGGCTGTTGCTCCCACTGTTTCTAATAGTAAGCTTAGCGGAAATGTTTCGCCCGGAATAGAACCTTGGGCTGCTAATGTTTTTACAGAGCAAACAGCTAAGGGTACTTTTATAAGAAAAAACCCTACGTTAACTAAGTTATTAAGAAAACTTAAAATAAATAATCATGAGACATGGGACAAGATCTTGGCTGATGGTGGTAGCGTACAAAACATTGCTGAGCTTGATGATGTTGTTATGGCACACGAAACACCCGCAAAGGAGGTATTTAAAACTTTTAAGGAGATTAATCAACTAGAACTAGTTAATCAGGCTGGACTGAGACAGCAATATGTAGATCAGTCTGTTAGTTTAAACTTAGCTTTTCCTAGTGTTGCTACACCAAAGTGGATAAACAAAGTTCATTATGAGGCTTGGAAAAAAGGTGTTAAAACCTTGTATTATACTAGGACAGAATCTGTCTTACGTGGAGATATAGCTCAACAAGCAATGAACGAAGATTGTTTAGCTTGTGATGGCTAAAGGCTAAAAGTTATGACTTTTTTATACATACAATAACTAATGTGTATAAAAAATTAAGTAATTTATACATATAATTAAAGGGAGGTCTTACGACTTCCCTTTTTTTTATGATTTTTTATGTTTCTGACAGAAACTCCTAGCAGCTTCTACACTACCAAAACCCCATTTCTTTAAAGCTTTTGCTTTTCTAGTAGGTTCTCCGTTTTTCTCTTTCATAGGTCCTTTTACACCAGCAAATCTACAAGCAAACGAAACTCTTCTAGGATTAGTTCCTGACGTAAGTTTAGCACCCATGCCAGGATTTTTTCTTCTCATTTCTGCATTACTCTTATTATAAGACGACTCTGAGATTTTAAATGGACTAGCTGATCTTTGTCTTTTTAACCAAGTCATTATTTTTTACCTGCTTTAGGTACACAATTTGGTACAGTTCTATTGCCTTTTTTCTTCATTCCTTCCTGTACGTAACCTTGGTTACCTGGGCCACCTGTTTTCCAGCAAGCTTTTAACGGTGTTGCACTAGAAACTTTTTCAGCTACTTTATCAACTATTGCTTTTTTAGCTATCAAACCAAGTATTGGTGCTAGCTTTACTGCTGAACCTAATGCTTGCGGTCCACATCCTTTTCTTTTAAATGCTGAATTCATGCTATGTCTTTTGAATTTATTAATGTATAAGTAAAGTTGTTACTCCACTTTTCTCTAGCTACTTGGCATATGTCTAAAAACTCATGCCAATCGTCGTTGCTAGCTATTACTTGGCAACCAGCAGACCATTTATCTATTCTTGAAGATGTTTTGCCTGATCTACCTGTTGCTCTATGTATATTGATACCAAACAAACCTGTTTGAGTGTTATCTTCGTCTAAATCGTATTTATCGTCTCTGTTGTTATCTCTGTAAACAGTTACGGGATTTTGCTGTCCTAAAGCCAAGTATTTACCAGCATGTAATCTAAGTTTGTGAGAGCTTTTATATTGACCAGGTTTTAAAACAGCAACACCTTCTTTTTTCATTATATTTTCTACCCAGTGAGTACCTGGATCTGTAGTACACTTATAACAATGGAATTGCCATTCGTCACCTATTTTGTAAGAGACTGTTATACAGTCGTCAAACTTGTTAGTTACATCAACACCAGTACTTGAATTTCTTACACCAACAATATTAACATTGTATTCTCCTGATTCAAACCATTTGTAACCTAGGTTTAAAACAGCTTTCTTTATCTGATCGCGTGTATAGCACTTTTCCATATGTTCTTAAGATTATCTGTTTTTCTCTATCTCTATAGCTTCTAAAACCTGTTCTTTAGTTATAACAAGTTTAAAACTTATATCCGCTGCCCACTGCATTATTGGTCTACCATCTTTATATAGTATAACTAAAGGTACTGATCTTACTTTTTTCCTGAAACTAGGTGTTTGTTCTTCTAGGTAAGCTATTTGATGAGGTATATTTCTTATCCTATCTATTTTAGCTTTGTTTGTCCAATTCCATTCTGAATTTATTTCTAGTAAAACGTAATCTTGTGAGTACATTGCTGTGCAAAACAGTATTGCTATTAAAGTTAGTATTTTTTTCATGATTTATTTTTTCTTTATGATTTGGTAAAGCTTTTCATCTATTTTGTCAAGCTTGTCGCTATTTTGTTCTACCTTCTCTTGAGTATTCATTATAGTCTCTCTAATCAATTGATCTTTTAAATCATATTCAGTTCTACTCACCTCGGCTTCAGGAAGCTCTTTAGCTAACTGTATATCTGCCTGTATAGCGAACCACATCCCCACGACCGTGACAACGAAGCTTACTATAATTATTAGTGTTTTTAAATCTAAAGTTAATTCAGTGTTTTCTGATATTTTGTTAGCCATTACTTGTTTGTTGTTTTTATTTCTTAATTTTAAACTTCTTCTTCTTCTTTGTTTTCTTGCTACTAGACTTGTTTAGGTTATACATCTCGTAAGCAGATTCTTTCTTTTTATTTCTTTTGTTTTTCTTCTTAAGTTTTGCTTTATAATCTTTATATCCAGTCTCTACTTCAGCGTCTACATCCCAAGAATTCCAACCTAGAGCCATAGCTATTCTTTGCCAAGCTTCATTGTTGTTATTCGCTGCTCCTCTTAAGTTATTATACTTATTTACAGCTCTATCCATAGGTATGTTAGTTGCTGCTGATACAAAGTTACCTGCTGATTGCCACGCTGGATTACTCAAAGAAAGACCTCTATCAGCTATAACATCTTTATTAAATTTATAAGTCTGTATACCTGAGTACATTTTTCTAAGTTTAGAACCAATAGGTGGAGAGAAATTAGCGGCTTCAATAACAGTGTAAGCATGATCCGCATTCCAACCTTTTTCTTCTTGTTCTAAGAATTTTAATATAACATTTTTAATAGTAGATATACCAGCACCGGCTAATCCAGAACCTCTAAGTATAGAGTCTGTCATTGTGTTTGCTATTCTACCTTTTTTCTTGCTATATTTATCTTCATCGTCGTCATTATCAAATAACATAGCGAACAATGCTGATTGCATAGATGCAAATATTATATTTTGAACAACACCGTAGTAAACTATTTTAGATAAATTAGTTTTAGCATCACCTCTACCGTTTATCAGATCTTTAAAAGCTTTCTTCATTAACCTAGTATACTGCATTGGTGTATTTTGAAAAGCTAATATTAATCTACCTAGTGGACCAGCTTGTTGTTGGCTAATCATATCAGGTCTTGACGATTGCTGTGAAACTTCTGTTGTTTCTTGAAAGTCTTTAAAAGACTGGTCTAACGCTTGTTCTTTCGTCATACCTTGTTTCAAGTATGTGTTTATTCTGTTTCTATAAAAAGCAGCACCACCTATTGATATTGCAAAACTATCTGCTATTTGCGTAGGTGTAAAACCTACTCTAAGTAAATAATTAAGTATAGCTCTCGGTTTATTTCTAGCGCCACTCATAGCTTCAGCTATTTCAGATTCATTAACGTCTCTACCTATACCAGCTCGCCTCTGCTTTAACATATCTGAGTTAAACAAAGTTACAAAGTCGCTAGAGAATTGCTTAACGTTTAATATTGCTCCAGCAAACTTTAGAGGATTGTTATCACTCCAGTTTACAAAGTTAACAAAAGATATAGTCTGAAGTATTGCAGATCTCATGTTGAAAAACATAATAGCACCTACAGAGTTATTCACCCAATTTGAGAAAGAATTAACTAATCTGTTGCTACCAAAACTCCTATTTGTACCATTTTCCATACGATAGAGCATATCTTCCAGTGCTTCTCTGAAATTACCACCATATATAGCCTCTATTTTGTTTAAATTTTCTTTACTAAATATAACTTCTTTGTTAGCTAACCACTCTTGTAAGAACTGTTTTCTACCAACCTTATCTGTTATATCTTTTAAGTCAGTAGCTATATTACCAACCAACCAAGTATCACTTGGTGACGTGTAATTGTTATTAGCAACTCCAACCTCTAAAGTATCAGCAAAGTCTTTTAAATCAGAATTATTCTCAACAATATCTGTTAGTCTTTTTATATCAGTCTTTGATAAACCAGGTATGGTTTCACCTTTTTTATTCCATACGTAAACTCTTACAGCTGTATCATAAGTAAAGTTATTATAAGGTGTTATCTTCGCTAACATCTTTCTAACTTTAGGATATGTTTTCTTCAAAGCTCTAAAGTCTGTAGCTATAGACTGTTTAGCTCTATTGAGCTCATCCATTGCTCTAGCAAAAGGTTGTACTAAAGATTTGTTAAAAAACTCCATTTGCTTTTCACCAACCTTACCTTTACCTAAAAAGTTATATAGTAACCCTACAAAGTCTTCAGCTGAAGCAGGTAAGAAAAACTTCCATTTACCTATATCTCTACCTCTAGACTCAGCAGCTGCTTTAGAAAACCTTTTTTCAGAGGCAACACCTTTTGTTTGTTCTAATATATCGTTAAAAGACTGACCCATATCTTTGCTAAATTGTATCTTAGCTAGTTGTACTTCTCTTTTAACATCTATTATATCTAACACTTTTTGAACAGCTTCAACGTTTTTATAAGCATCATCAGCAAAATAGAAATTATTATAACCTTCAGCTGCTTTACCTATAATCCAATCAGCCTTAGCAGAAGCTTTACCATCAGCTAAACCAGTGATATTACTAATAGGTATAGTTAAACCCATACCTTTTAAAAACGCGTGTATTGCTATAGCTGCGTTTTGTGGTCTTGCTGTAAGTATGAATATATCTTTACTTGTGAACTTATCCTGACGTTTCATAGCAAGATCAAACAAAGGTCCTTTTTTACCTTCTATAACTTTACTGAATTCACTAAAATCAAATATAGCTCCTGCTGCTTCTAGGTCTGCTGATTGTAAAGCAAACTCAGTAGCGTTTATTTTACCTTTTTTGCCGTCTGGTAGTTCGTATAGAACTTTACTGTTAGATTGAGCTATTGTATCATCAAAATCAAAAACACTAATACCCTTTTCTGGTGCATTAGGATTTCTAGCATTCATCATAGCTTTATTGAAGTTCTCTGCTTTAGTTTTATCTATTTTAGAATGCTGAATCTTTGAGTGACTTTTACCATAAACTTTGTTGTTGGCAAAAGATTTTATCGTAAACATGTTATCGAAACCTAAAGTTACGTTATCATAATACCTCAATGTCTCGTGCTTGTTTTCATCCCAATTAAGACCCATAGATACTTGCCTCTGTATGTTAAGGTTATTATCCATGACTTTAGGTATTAAAGCTACTTTGTATCTGTCTTTTAATTTATTTAAATCTATCTTCTTACCGTAGAAATGACCGGTTAACCTTAATACTATATACTCTGTTGGTATTAAATGCTCATACCTTAACTCTGATAGCTTAAAACCTTTACCTTCATAATAGTACTCTAAAGGAGCTGCTGCTTTTAATATAGAAGCCATATTGCTTTTTAAACTCATCATAGCTACACCGAAATCTAAAGCACTACCATTAGCATGTATATATGTTAAGTATTCTATTAAAGTATCCCAAGCTTCACTTGCTTGTTCTTTTCTGTATTTATACTCTTTTTTAGCGTTCTCTCTACTTATAGATTTTTGAGCAGGTGTTTTTAGTTTATTTTTCCAATCACTTATAGACTTCCCTTTAAATTTAACGTCTTCTATAACTGTTTGTTTATCTTTTTTGTAAACAATCTTTACGTCTTTATGCAAGTTTAACACATCTAAGAAATCAGGGTTACCAGCGAAAACCTGGTTTCTACCATCACCAATTTTACCTGAGGTAACTTGATGTCCTCTTTGCCACTTCAATGTATTTATTAAACCTTCAGCACCTTTTTTATCTATAATAGAATAAGCAAACCCTATGTTTAAAGACCTAGCTTTAGATATTATACTATTATCTCTAAAAACTTCTGCAAAACTTTTTATTTTTAAGTTTAGTGATTTAGTTAAGTTAGTAGCTGAAATATCGTAACCTATTTGCTCAAAAACAAAATCTTCAAAATTAACGTTTTGAACACCTGATTTTATGTATTTATCCTTAGTGTATTTTACAATAGATTTAGATATAGAAGAAGCTAACTTGTTTGATTCTTCTTTAGATATAATACTTTCATCAATATATTTTAATAATATATTTTTTGTAACACTTATAGTAGGGCTTAAATTGTTTTTATTAAAATCTTTTCTGATTTTATCTAAATTGTCTTTTAAGTGTTTTTGTTGGTTGCTACTTAAATCTTGTGAAAACTGTATTTTATCAAACTTAGTAGCTTCTGTTTTCTTTCTATCAAACTGATTAGCTAAAGATTCTAGCTCTGTTTGTAATACTAAATCCGTTATCTGCACCCCACTCATATCAGCGACCTCAGCTAGCTCACTTATAAAATCTACATCTTGTTTCAGTATTGTAGTCTGATCTTTTATAAGCTCAGCACTTATTTCGTTAGCTAAAGATTTTTGCCTAGCCAACAAAGTTGTGTAACCACCTATAGTAAAGTAAGCACCAAACTTACCTTTAGATGTAGGTTTTATTTCAAATATAGCGTTTCCTTGTGCTGTTTTCTCTCTACCTATGTTTTTCTTTTCAAACAAAGAAAAGTATTTCTTTTTTATAACAGATACAGGCAAGGCTTTAACTATAGCGTCAAAGTTCTCGCTGTGAAAGCTTTTATACTCTTCACTAACAACAACACCAGCTTTTGTCTTACTGATCTTACCCATGCGTTTAACAACAGATTTTTCTATCTCTTGTTTTATTATCTTTTTAATCTCAGCAGTTATGTTGTCAGCCGTGAAAGCTCCTTTAAAAGCGGCTGTTTTTAAGTTTTTGGTAAGCTTAGAAATAATACTTTTCTTCATCGTGTCATCAACAAAAGATTCTTTACCTTTCATTAATTTATCAAAGCTGTTAAGCTTTCTAGCTTCCTTACCTTGATCTACATTAGATGATTCGTTTGCCTTACTACTAACTGATTTCTTTAATGTACCATCTTCTTTAGTTAAACTCTCGTTAACAGCATCTTTAGAAAAATACTTAAATACTTCCTTAGATCTTTCTTTGAAAAATGTATTAACATAAGCAGCGACGTTGTTGTACTTTTGTTTTTTAGACTCAAAATCCTGTACTAAACCAACTACGTTCCTAGCTTTAGAGTCTTCTTTCTGACTAGGTATTTTATCATACAACATCATAGCAAGCATGTCCTCTTTCTTACCCTCAAAAACTTCTTTTTGATTTTGTGTATAATTACTACCTTCTTTTAAAGCATTAAATATAGACTCCGCCATACCTCTATACTTATCAGCTATTTCAAAACCAGCAATCTGCTTGTTTTCGTTTGCGTTATATATATCGTTTACTTCTTTAACAGCTTTAGTGTCGGATAACTGTATTTTTCCAAGTGACTCAGCTTTCGATACTTTATCTTTATCTACAGCGTTTAATATGTCTTGACTTATCTTTCCAGACTTTATACTTTTATCATAAGCTTTCATGAAGTTGTAAGCACCTCTACCGCTTTCAAAATCTATATTATCAAACCCTTTGTCTTTGTATAACTTAGTTAAATAGTTTTTTATTTTAGTAAATACACTTTCGTTAAAATCTATTCTATTCTTAACTAAACCTTCAGAGAACACGTTAAAATACTCGGTAAAATACTCTTGAGTACCAACTTCTTTACCTTGAGCTTTCATCTCACCTTCAACCCAATTTAATTGCTTACTGTTTAAGTTTTGTTTAAATTTATTTACTAAAGCTTTTTGTGATTTAGCGTCGCCAACCATAGCATTCAATATAGGGTGTAATATTTCATGAGAACCTACACCTACAGCGCCTTGCTTCAAAGCAACTCTTTGGTTTATTATTATTTTACCTTCACCTATAAAAGCGCCATTAATATTCTTACCACTTTTACCTTTTATAAGTCTTTCAAACTCAGCGTTTGACTTGGCTATAGTTGTGTCTAAACCTAATTGTTTAGATGCAACCTCTGTAAAACTAACATTTTCCCCGTAGTTTTCCTTTAGTGATTTATCAAATATATTGTTGTTAACGTTATTTAAGTTGTTTATTTGAGCATCAATATCTTTATTGCCTTTAGACTCGCTAAGACCGTTTATTATATCTATGTTTTTAGCATACTGAGTAAGTTGGTCACCTTTTAAGTTATCAAGAACCATTTTATTCTTGTTTGCTATAGCCATTATGCTATTTAAAGCTTTCTTGTTTAGCTTCTCTAAAGCTTTTGCTGTTTTTGTTTTACCAGCTTCTTTAGCAATTTTTATCTGCTTGTCTCTTTTTGTATATTGCTCTATCAGTTGTGCTTTTTCTTTTCTAACAGACTCTGGCATTAACAAAAATTCTACCCTCTCTTTTAAAGCCTTGTTACTTTGAGTAACGCTACTAACAGTAGCGAAACCACCACTTGAGAAAGCTCCTATTATACCTTCGTCCATAGTCTCGTAAGCTGCTTTTATCAAACCTGATTTAGTAACATTTCCGTCAGCATCTTGACCAGGTAATTCATCTAACCAAGCGTAATCACTTATTTTGTTAGCTATGTTTTGAGTTATCTCAGTACCACCTTCTAAAACGCTTAGACCAAGGACATCTAATACTTTTTTACCTATACCCTTATTCATTTGCTCTACAGCTTTTTGAGCTCCTCCTTTACCTTTTCCAGGTAGTAAGCCTTTACCTCTAAGTAGTTTTCTACTTATAAAAGCATCAGCAACCTCAACAGCTCCAGTGGTAACAGCAGCGCCTGACATTCTCCATAAAGCTCTGTCAGGATCTTGGTCCATTTCTTCTACAAATTTATCACCAGCTAAACCAACACCCATGTAAGCAGCTGTATAAGGATTTAAAGACATTAATGTGAAAGGTAGAGTACCAAAAGCCTCGCCAGTTATTCTACCACCTATTTCTGACCAATCAGCATCACTACCTTTAGCTATCTCTTCTGTTATTGTGTTGTCATACTGTATGTAATGTGATCTTATTTTATCTTGAGTTTCACCTAAGGTCTTTCTTGACACAGTGGCATTCATTATACCAGCGTTTGGATGGTTTTGTAAAACGTAATCTTTTAAAGCTATAGCTTCCTTTACGTCGTCTCTAAGTTTTGTATTTTCTTCCTCTGATAAAGACCCACCTTTTTTCGCCATCATGTACCACCTAGCCATTAAATGGTAGCCTGCCTCTTCTATATCTTTAGTATTATCTACTAATAACTCTAAAGCGTTGTCGCTAAATTTATGGAGACCTGGGTAAGCGTGTTGTAAAAAAGACTTTGGGTCAGAAGCAAAACCTCTACCCATTAAATACTGTTCACTAGCGTCTTTAGGTACTTCTACTGGCTCGTCTTTTATTCTAGACTTTAGATTATCAAAAGCACCTTTAACATAACCAAAGCTTTCAAGTCCTTTTTCTGCAACGTTACTCGCTAAAAACCCAGCTGGGTTAACACCGGCTTGCGCCATTTTAAAAAACTTATCACCTAAGTGACCAAGCCTTTTGAAGACACTAATCTCCTCTTGTTGCTCCAATGAACCATCTTCCGAGCTTGAGACCGTATTTTTTGACCCTACAGTTGTCTCCGCACTTGCAGGATCGTTTTGAAAATCCTCTATTAAACTTGCAGAAGGATATTTTTTGATAAAATCATTATATTTAGAATCACCAACGTTAAACGTTTTTTCTTTACCGTCTATTAAAACTTTGTATTTTTTATTTGGCATAATATTGTTTTTCTTAATCTTCGAAGCTAGTATCAACCTCGTTGTTATCACTAACTGTTTCCTCTTCTGGTGTTACCAAGTCAGGCCAATAATTTTGAGGAACACCTGTTAAAGCTAGAACATGCTTAAAAT
>OCVQ010002438.1_pt1 | contig 12284 bp, 19 predicted proteins | sample 1539061 | NCBI WGS metagenome assembly OCVQ01 (sample SAMEA3355526, study PRJEB22509) | marine metagenome | biome: marine; feature: river plume; material: water | place: USA | collected 2010-08-08 | depth 0.5 m | reverse complement strand
AAACTTATGAATGGGTCATTGACGATGAAAATCCTTTTATAAAACCAAAGGTAGTGTATTTTCGTATTTTGGATGTAAAAGATGATTACGTATTATACTACGACAGTATATGGGGAGACACTTCAAGTATGAGAGTTAATGTTTTTATGTGGGACGCAAAAAGAATAAAGTAATTTATTTTTTGGGTCTATAATATTTTGTTTCTTTTACAAATCTATCATACTTTTTTTTATTGATTTTTTGATGTAACTCCCAATCGTATACGTCACTTTGGTCAATCTTTGCTGCCGCATATAACTTACCAAGTTTTTGAATCATCTTTCTTGAAGTATATTTAAACATTTTTTCTTCATACTCATAAAATTCTTTATATGAAGGAAATCTTTGTATTTTATTAATCATCTTCTCGAAAAAAGGTTCTTTGTCAGGTCTTAAAACACTAAAAAGTTTTTCAGGTATTTCAGTAGAAATAATTTGTCTAATGGTTGAACCTTTAGCATTTACCAATGTAATATAAATTATTTCTAACATCCTATCTATTTTTTGATCTATAGGAATATCAATTTCTTCATTTAATGAACTTAAAATTTGGTCTATCTGAGGTATATAATTTTTTAAATCTTCTTTTAACTTGTCAACACTAAAATTAGATATTTCTTTTAATTGGGTATAAGTTTCATCGTCTTTTAAAAATTCTAAAAATTGTTTTTGTGTTACACCTTTTAGTTCCATTGTGGTTGCAACTTCACTAGGTCTAACTAAATTTTCAATTAAATGACTAAAATATAAATTATGAATAAATCTATCAATCGGAGGTAAACCTAAACCCATATTTGCGTATGTTTGATACATTGATGAACTATATGGATCTCTTTCTCTTTTCTTATAGTAATCATAAGAATGTTTAAGTTCATGGGCTAAAGACCTTATAATTTTATCTTTATTTTTTTTAAATAATTCAACAATACCACCAAAGTTCCAATCGTTAGGAACAACGATATTTGATGCCAAAGAAACTGAATCGGTAATGTTATGAACCATTTTCATTTTATTTTTTACTTGAATGTCGTGAGAAACCCCAAATCCAAATGAAGCTATAGTAGGTTCTAAAATTTTGTTGTGTTCGTGTATCTCTAAATTAAACTTTATTTTATTGATAGTATAATCACCAATAGTAAATGATCTTCTAATTAAAAATTCATACTCATCTTCTTGATCATCTTTATCAACACTTTCAAGTTGATTCATTATTTCATCATATAAAATTTTTGAGTTTTGGACAATTCCTTCTGGCACTCCTAATGCCTCTTTTAAAATTCTTCTTACTATCTTTCTCATAATCATAAATATGAGAAAATTATATAAAAAATGTAGTTTTCTTTTGGATATTTCATTATTTATTCCTATATTTGTACTATTAAAAATAGAAAACATGAAAAAATTAATTCTACTTGTCTTAACTACATTATTTGTAAATTTAAATGCGTTCTCCCAAAATATGGTTGGGGAGTCTTGGAGTGATGTTGCAAAAACCATGTATCAGAAAGGATATATAGTTAATAGTGATGTTACTTCCGATGAAAAAATCCCATATATAACCGCATCTAGTGATGGTGTTGTCAGAATATATTATTTTACTAAAAATAATCAATGTTACCTATACGCATTAGCAATAGAGGGTGCAACTTTTGAGTTTTTAGAAAAAAGTTTGTTAGATGGCGATTACAAAAAACGTGGTAATATGTATTATAATGACCAATACATGGCTGAGATAGTTTTGCTTGGTAAAGAAAATGCCTATGTACTTAAATTTTCATTTAAATAAAAAATGTTTTTATGTCAAAAATAGATATAATAAATAAAGATTTTAGGGAGTGTGAGATACCGAATGGATTGGTAATAACTGACCCTCCATACAATCAAGGTTATGCCTATAACGAATATAGAGACAGAATGAGTGAGGAGGACTACATAGAATTACTTTCAAAAATCCCAACCCCATGTGTAATAATACACTACCCTGAAGAAACTATAAATTTGTTACCTAAAGCAATTAAGGCTAAATGTGAACAGGTTGTTTGTTGGGTATACAATTCAAATACAGGTAAACAAAGTAGATTAATTAGTTGGTGGGGATGTAAACCTGACTTTAGAAAAGTAAGGCAAGAGTATAAAAATTTAAAAGACAAAAGGATTCAACAAAGAATTGCTGAAGGTAAAACAGGTGCTAAATTATATGATTGGTGGGAAATCAATCAAGTAAAAAATGTTAGTAAAGAAAAAACTGAACATCCATGTCAGATACCTGAAGAAGTTATAAAAAGAATTGTACTTACAACCGCATCTGAAGGTCAAACAATTATCGATGTGTTTGGTGGTAGTGGAACAACTAGTAAAGTGGCAAGTGAATTGGGGTTTGATACTATCAGTTACGAGATAGATAGTAAGTATTGTGATATAATAAGTGAACGACTTAATATAAAAGAGATTAAAGATTTGTCTTAGGACCGTGATGGGGATAATTCGCTACTATTGCCCATCGAATGACCAGAGAGAAATCTCTGGTTTTTTTATTAAATAAGGTGGTATTTATCATTAATAAATCCCCTTAAAATGCCTAATAAAGATAAATTAACATTTGGTCAAAAATTAGCAGATATTGTTGCATACGGTATGGGTTCTTGGAAATTCATAATATGGCAAACTGTATTTGTAATTGTTTGGGTTAGTTTAAATTTAATTTCTTTTATATGTAAATGGGATCCATATCCGTTTATATTATTAAATTTACTATTTTCAACTCAAGCAGCATATGCAGCACCAATAATTATGATGTCACAAAATAGACAATCACAAAGGGATAGAGAACATGCAGAGGCAGATTACCAAGTTAATTTAAAAACTAAAGAGGAAATCGAAGATATTCTCATAAAACTGAATAAGATTTTGGAGACTTTAAATGAAGATAAGAAATGACTGACATTATTAAAAAACTTTTATTAGAATCATTAAACGAAAAATGGACAAAAAAATACAAAAAAAGTATTAATTGTTCAAACCCAAAAGGATTTAGTCAAAAAGCACATTGTGCTGCGAGAAAAAAAAGAAAAAAAGGATTACCAACAAAATCAAAATCACCATTTAATGAAAATGTTAACGATATGAAAACTATTACAGATTTCAAAAGTCTATACAATGACGCACCTGCGGAATTAAAAAAAATTATCAATGACCAATGGAAGGCTCCTCAGAATTTGGAGTGGCATCCTGAAGGTAATACTTTGAAACATATCATCTATGTTGTGAGAAGAGCAATAAGTAATCATCCAAATGATCCTGATATGATAATGGCGGCATTTTTTCATGATTTGGGTAAGTATGAAACTTTGGGTACAAACCCTAAAACAGGACAACCAACTGCTTATGGGCATGAATTTATTTCTGCTGATTTAGTTAAAAAGTATTCTGATTGGGTTGCCAGTTATGGTGCTGACCCTGAAAATGTTTATTATATTGTCAAAAACCACATGAAAGTAAAACCGAAAACTTGGGATAAAATGAGAGATGTTAAAAAAGAACCAATAGTGAAACATCCTTCATTTGACAAATTAAATAGTTTTACTAAATTGGATGTTGGTGGTAATATTGTTGAATCACACATAAAAAGTGTAATAAGAGAATACGTAAAAAATAAATAAAATGAAAAATTATGTAATATTATTTTTTGGTCTACTATTTTTAAGTAGTTGCACTTTAACATACGACACAACAATACCTAATCCTTATTACTATAATGGGTATTATTGGAGGTATCATTACCCGTATTATCATCCCAACTACGGAAATCCTTATTATGGATATCCTCGATATTACCATTATCATTATAAGAGTACACCATCACCAAGACCAAGTACACCACCTAGACATTATGGACCTCGTAAATAATTGAATAAAAATTTGGTTTTTTCAAAAATTTATACTATCTTTGCGTTATTAAATTAAAAAATGGGGTTTCATCTAAAATCTTATACTTGCGATAAATGTCATCAGGTTGACATTGGTGGTTCTAAAGAAACACATCGATGTCCAAAAAAAGATGAGGAACTTTATTTCAATCTACATGAAATAAAGACCGCAGCATTTTATGCAAAATTAAATAAAAAAGATACTGATGAACTAGTTTATTCCTTATCTAAACTATTTAAAAAATAAAACTATGAAAGTTAATCAAGAAAAATTACTCATTGAATTGGTTAGTCGTGGAATTGATTCAGGATTTATCAAATCTTATGTTAAAAGTGATAACCCATCAAGTATGGAGATTAAAAATAGTATATTTAAAGAAGTAATGTCGGAAATTAATAAATATTTTTATTTTGAGTCTGTGGAGTCTATGAGAGAAAAGTACCCTGCCAATGTAGATGGTAGTAAAGAATTTAACGATTCAATTTCAATGGAAATGAAATCCATACCAAAAATAGATAGACGCATTGAAGGATGTTAAATATGGAAGTAGGAGATAAATTAATTTGTTTGTTTGATATTGAAAATTTTTTTGGTCAACCTTTGTTTGAACTTGATAAAAGTTATGTAGTGTTGGATATATCAGACGATGGAAAAATATCATTAAACCACAATCTATATGCCAATGAATATTCATATTTTGATGTTGATTGGATAAGTCAGAACTTTAAAAAAATTAACTAAAAATAACATGAAAAAAATTGTTTCTTTATTTGTCACATTGTTGACCTTTAATTATTTTGTATGTGGACAATCTGTTTATACCGATAAAAAGGAGTACGAATCGGCAGTTAAACAATACAATGATGAATTAGATTCGTACAACAATTATATTAGTAAAATAAATTTTTACAAAAATTTTATTTACCCTAAAAGTAATTCATATCCAACTACGAAGTATGAATGGGAATCATTTTTTAGAGGTAAATTGGAGTCATCAGGAATTAGATTTGACAATCATATTGTGAGGTTACATGAAAATGTAACCCCAAGTGGTAAGGTATATATAAATTTTTTAGAATCTAACAACTCTAATAAATTGTTAGTCAGTATAACTGATTTTGAAGTTTCAAATGCCATATATAGTGCATCTACATTTAAGTTTAATCACCCTGGTAAAAAACCTGTCTTCAAAGAAAAAACAATAGTAAAAGAACAAAAAGTAATAAAAAAAGACACAAGTTTAGTTTTAAACTCGACTACTTTGGTGGAAGAAAAAGTTGCATCAGATAATGCCCATTCTAATCTATTTTTAATGCCTGATGGTAAGTGGTACACTTATTATGAACTAACTAAAATGTATCCATCTATGAACTTTAAAACTGTTCTCGAAAGTAATTTTCCTTCAAATAAGGAAATTACACGTAAAATCCGTGAGATCGTTTACGACAATAAGAAAATCACTGAAATTATTATAAACGATGGGAAATCTAGTACTTTTTTAAGAAAGGTGGTCTATAATTGGGGTGGTATATATTATTACAATCTCGATAATAAAACTATTACTGAAGCGCAGTTTTACGCCGCATTAAAAAATTAAAGTTTTTGTACATTTTTAACCTATAACCTAATATTTATACTAAAAATGTCACATGAAAATAAAAGTAACTGAATCTCAATATAAAGAACTTTTTAATAGTTTTCATAGAAAATCTTCTATTTCATTGGGAAGATTAAAAGAAATTGTCAGTGAAGATGCAGTAAAAGATATACCAACTAAAGCAGATTTTGTTAAAGATGATTTAGCAGATTTTTATAAAACTTTAGAAAATGCCGCAAAAAGTGGGGGATTAAGTCAACAATCTAGAGGTGGTATGTCTTATCAAAAGGCAGTAGAATCATTACAAATTGGTTTAGTTTTATTAGGGTATCAGTTACCTAAACATGGTGTAGATGGTTTATTCGGACCTGAAACCGCATCTGCAGTTGATAAATTTACAAAAGAAAATTTAAAAGAAAAAAAAAAGCCTAGTTTTTTGAAGAGGGTTCTAAAAATAGATGAGGTTACTACATCTATCGGACCTTTCAAAGGTGATTTAGAAAATGGACCTTCTAATCACTCTAAAAGATCTTTAGGTAATTGGCAATCGGATAATGCATGGGATTTATTTGCACCTATTGGTACTACTGTTAATTCTTTTACAAAAGGAGTTGTATCAAATGTAAGGGAATCAGGTAAGGGTAATTCTAAAATATATGGTACTCAAGTTAGTATAAAAGGTGAAGATGGTTATCCTGATATTTTTTACACTCACATCGAAAATGTTAAATTAAGAAAAGGTGATGTTGTAGATGTTGGTGATTTTATTGGTAATGTGAAAGCTTGGCCAGGTCATAGTGCAACACACGTACATATAGGTTTACCAAGAGGATCACACATAAAAGATTTATTAGTTAATTCTGATGTAATTTTTAAAGGGTCAGGAGTTTTAACTCCTGTACAACATCGTGATGACGATGGTGATGAAAAAGGGGGAAGTATTTCCGCAACACCTGAAATGATTACCAAATTAATTGAAATGTTAAAATCAAAGAACATTACATCAAAAGATATTAAATCACATATAGATAGTTCTTTTGATTTAGGTGTAGGTGGATCACCAATAACTGGTAATGTTATGTTGAAAGGTAATTTTGATAGTCTACAAAAACAAAATATTTCATTATTGTTAGATGAAATGAAAAAGAATGGAATTACAAACCCATATACACAAATTGGTATACTATCTGTAATTTCTAAAGAATCTAACTTTAGACCTAAAAGTGAAGTATCTTATGCCAATACTGATAATTCTAGAATTAGAAAGATTTTTGGTAGTAGGGTTGCAAAATATTCTGATAGTGAATTGAATCAACTAAAGAAAAACCCTAAAGATTTCTTCAATGTTGTATATGCAAAAACAGTGGGTAATCAAGGTGGTGATGATGGTTGGATGTATAGAGGAAGAGGATTTAATCAATTAACAGGAATTAAAAATTATGAAAAGTATGGTAGAATGGCAGGTATGGGAAATGACTTAGTAGAAAATCCTGAGTTGATGAATGACCCTAAAATCGCTGCCAAAGTTGCTATGATATTTTTTACAAAAGGTAAATCCGCATCATCCTTCCCTAACTTTAACAACAAAGAAGATGCAGCAAAATATTTTGCTGATATAAATTCAGGTGGTGGAGTAAGTAGTCATAGAGCGAGTGCACTTGCTGCGGCTAAAAAGTTTGACGCAAAAGACAATCTTGCTTAATTAAAATTCAATTTTAATTTTGTATTTCTAATTTTTTTTATTATATTTGTTTTATGTCAAAAAAACCTGATATAGTTGTTTGGTCTGAAGAAAAAGGATACTACGCAAAAGAGCTCATATATGGTACTAATTTAGGTGCCCCTGTAATTACTGTTGATGATGTTAAAGGATGGAGACAAAGAGAGGTAGTTAACGTAAATCATCAATTTGAAACCAAATATAATGAGTTAAAAGAAGCTGCAGAAAAACTTTTTGAGGAGTATAATTGGAATGAGTTAATTTATAATCACACTGATTATAGTTTTCTTCCAGTAATTGGTCATACGTATTTCTTATATAAGAGAGATAATAATACTTTCTTTCTATAACTCATTGAACCAACTCAATGGAAGAAAGAACATGTAGGTACATTTAAATTAGACAGTTCAAATAAATGGGTAAAAGTTTAAAAAAATATATTCACGTTAATCAACATAACATTAGATCCAATAAAACAAAAGGAACTAATATGCCTGTAATAACAATTAAACAAGGTAGGTCTAATACATATTGTTATGAAGTGGAAATATTGGGACCTAGTAAAATAGTTTATGGTGGAGATGGTTGCGATGCAAAACCAATATTAAGTTGTGGGGCGAGAGTTGTAATTGAAACTGAAAGTGAAATAAAAATTATAAGATAAAGTTAGAAGTTCTGCGAACTTTAAATAATAAAATAAAAGAAAGGAAACAAATTATGGAAATTACATCATTTGCTTTGGGTATGCTTACGATGATTGCTATTATGATAGTAATATCGGTTGTTGTAGGTTTAGTCGGGGTTTACAGATTGAATGGTTCGTTAAAATCGACCATAAATGAATTACAATCAATTAATGAAAATACTCATCGTAGGATTGACGATGAAGTTAATAAAATTAGATTACAAATAGACCAAAATATGTCAATATGTGATCAACAATTTAAAAACTTTGAAGACCATGTACGAGACATTTCAAGAGACAAGGATCAACAAATAAAGGATTTAATGTCCTACACTGATAGTCGTTTCGACAAATTAATAAATAATTTAAATAAATAATAAACTGTTCGCAGAATTTCTAACTTTATTTTATGAAAACATATCACAAATTACCTATACCTTCCACATCAGCGTGGGATAAAAAATCATACGACCCAATTAAATGGTTGTATAACTTGAGAGAAGAACAACCTGAGTGGTTAGAAGATTATTTTTTTGACCCTTATTTTTCTGTAAAAAATTGGATTAAAGAATTTTTTAGATTCATAGTTAAAATGTTCTTCAGATGGATTCCAACTATTTGGAAAGACAGAGATTATGATGATTATTTTATTTTTGAAATTCTAAAACAAAAAATCCTTCAACAAAGAAACTATTTGGTAAAAAACAATCGTCATACCAATGTTGATAAAGATAATTTTTGGATGACAGTTTGTTTAAATTTAATAGAAAGAATTCAGGATAATTACTATGAAATAGAACATTTTGATTATTTTGAGTCTACCTTTGACTTTGTTTTAACTGAAGATTCTGCACCAAACTATGAAATGGTAGAAACTTTTAAATCAGACAATATGATTAATTACATAAACAAATATCCTTTAGATAGAAAAAAAACAATGAAGTTCTTCAATAAAGAAGAATTAAATTATATTGATGATCAGTCTGACAGAAGGACACTATGCATTTTAATGTCAAGAAAACGACATGAAAAAGCAGTGAATTTATTGTTCAAAATTTTATCAAATAAAGTTGAGCATTGGTGGGATTAAATTTGGATTTTTAAAAAATTGTTATTATCTTTGTACTATAAATTTTAAAAAAACGTAAAACAATGAAAAAACTATTAACTTTTATTACAATTATTTTGTTTTCACTTAATGTGAATGCTCAAGTCGATTCTTTAACTGGATGTATGGGAATAAAATTTGGTTCTTCCACTTCCAAAGTTAAAAGTATGGTCACATCAAAAAATGCAGGGTTCAATTTGTATCATAATCAAACTGACTTAGTTTCATATACTGAAGGTACATTTGCGGGTAGATCTTGTATAGGTGCGATATTTTCATTTCATGATGATAAACTACATACGATTAAAATTCTATTAGAATCAAAATATGACCCTAAATGTTATGATTTATATTTGGAGGTCAGAGAAGAACTATCAAAAAAATACGGCATTGAACCTAATGAGATACACAAATATCGTTCACCTTATCGTGAAGGAGATGGTTATATTTCAACAGGTATTAAATTAGGTTATATTGATATTGCCTCTTATTTTAATTTTCCCGATGGTAATGTTCTAACAATAGAAATAACTAAAAGTTTGAGTATTATGTTAGTGTATCAAGATACTAACTTAGCTAGTACTGCGATAGAAGAAAAAAATAAAGATTTAAATAAAGATTATTGATATCATGGGTAAAATAATTATTCTTGTCGGACCACCAAATTCTGGTAAATCTACTTGGACTAGAAATTTCATAATCAGTAATACTAATTACGTTAAAGTAAGTAGAGATGATTTTAGAATATCATTTTTAGATAGGTGGTCAACAAATAAAAAAATAGAGAATGTAATTACTGAAATTCAACATTGTTCTATCAAAAGTTTTTTGGATGTAGGTATGAATGTCATTATTGACAATACTCATTGTAAAATGAAATACATCGATGACATTATTGAAAAGTATGGTAATGACCATGATATTACTTTTAAAGTTTTTGATGTTGATTCTCACACATTGATGGTTAGAAATGAGTACAGGGCTAGAATCGATGGGAAACATATACCTGAGAATGTTATGGAAAATATGATAAAAAATTTTAACGAGTTAAAAGAAACGTTTGATTTTAAAGACATAATTCACTAATGAATATATTTGTATTAGACGAAAACCCAACCACATGTGCACAATATCATTGTGATAAACATGTAGTAAAAATGATATTGGAAACTGCACAATTATTATGTGGTGTACATTGGACTATTGGTTCTGAAGCACCTTATAAATTATCACATAGAAATCATCCGTGTTCTATATGGGCAAGAGAATGTGTAGAAAACTACGTTTGGTTATGTGATTTAGGAATCGAACTATGTAAGGAATATAGTTATCGATATGGTAAGAAGCACAAATCTCAAGAAATTATAGAGTGGTGTATGATTAACATACCCAACATAAAACAAAATGGGTCTTTAACTAAATTTGCACTTGCAATGCCTGATGAATATAAAGTAGACTCATCTGTAGAATCTTACAGAAATTATTATAATGGTGCTAAGACTTCTTTTGCAGTTTGGAAAAATAGAGATGTACCTCAATGGTACGAACCTATTAACTCACACCTGATTTACTAGTACAACCACCTTGTTCACAAAACATTTTACTCTCTTTTTCTCTTCTACCAATTAAACCTGAAAATCCTGATTTTAGATTAAAAGTTTTAATTTTTTGTGCTGCAGTATAAAACTGTCCTTTCTTCACGTAATCAATGACATCTCCACTACTTTGACCACCCCTCAATGATCCACACCCTGCATTAAAAGCGAGGGAGACCAAAGTATCAAACATGCTTTGGGTGATTTTAATCTCAATACCTTTAGATTTCCATTCGTTGAATATTCTTCTAACACAATCTGCACTAACCGCAGCATCATCTTTTAAAAATTTTAGTGCCATTTGTTTGGATATTTTCATCCCTTTTTTCACATTGGATGTATGACCGTAACCAATAGTCCAAACATCCCCTTTTTTCTTATATGCAACTAAAACAGGTTCTCCTTTATGTGCAGGATCACCTTCTTCATACATTAAAAAATTATGTAATTTTTGTGATGGATTTAAAGTGGATGGGTCTAAAAAACTTACAATAGGTTTTTTAGGTATAATATTACCATCAGCATCTAACTGTTGTGGTATTTTATTTTTATTTAAAATTGAAATTATCTTATTTTTTTCTTCATCAGTAAACTCAATAAAACTATTAATCATTTTATAAAAGTCTTCTTTATATTTTTCTTTTAGTTTTTTATTAACTAAATCAAAAACACTTTTACTCTTTATTTGACCTAAATACCCATAAAATGCCTCTTCGTTAGTACCAAAACCTTGAATTGCCTTTCTTAGACCGTCCGTAATAGACTCAATATCGTCATTTTGTTCGACTAATATTCTAAGTTGTTCTTCTGTGATTAATATTCTCATAATATAATAAATATCATTTTTTATTTAATGTTTACAATATTGTTGTATATCTTAATATTTATTAAATACAATAACATCATCTAAAAACATACAACTATGGGATGCGGATGCAAAGGTGGCGGTAAAAAATAATATATTATTTAACCGCGCGGTAATTAAAAAGGGGGATTTTCATCCCCCTTCCTTTTTATTTTAAACTTAAAAGATATTTCAATTTATTCAATTCACCAACCATTTCATCTCTAATATTCAAAAGATCTGTGTCTTTGTCAGATAGTTTATTTGTTAAATCCTCCAAAAAACCGATAGATTCACCAATAAAATCATTAATTTTTACGTTTTTCATTGATTTTAATTCTATTGAGATGGTTTCAAATTTAGGTCTACCGTATTTACCCATATGTGTTTCCATAAAAGTATCGATTAATCCGTCTAAAGTACCATATATTTCACCATAAGCTTTATGTCGTGCATATGATTTGGTCTCCCAATGAAGAGTTCTAAATTGTTCTTGTAATTTGATAAAAAATTCTAGTAATTCCATTTTGTTTATATTTTTAATTGTTATGTTCTCTGTTCATTAAAAAATTATGAACCTCTTCTATATCATCTTTAGATGTAGTTAAATGATCGACTGCCCAAGGATGTTCTTTCATTATAGATAAAAGTTCATTTTCATCCATTTGTAGAATACCTTGTATTTGTCTTTCCATTTGTTTTAAGTTCTGAATAACCATATAGTTGGGTTGTTCATCAAATTCCTTCAGAATATCTCCTAATTTCATTT
>OCVQ010002430.1_pt1 | contig 12310 bp, 9 predicted proteins | sample 1539061 | NCBI WGS metagenome assembly OCVQ01 (sample SAMEA3355526, study PRJEB22509) | marine metagenome | biome: marine; feature: river plume; material: water | place: USA | collected 2010-08-08 | depth 0.5 m | reverse complement strand
ACTACACGGTATGGAAGAACTAAGCCTTCAGTATTAAATGGACTTGTCAGTTCAAAAGCAATAGTTAAAGAGTCTTCTTGTTCAACTCTATCTACTACCCACATCTGTCTTGGGAACTCTACTGGAGCAACTCCTGAAGCTGTTTCTGAGGCCTCTCCTACTAAGTATTTTTGTAAGGTTCTTCGTCTGTATATTTTCTTTCCTATTAAATCTTGAAATGTTAGGGGAGAGATTGCATTTTCAAAGTCTGTTAAAATGTTTGCAATCGTTAATACGGGTCTGGCTGATACTCCTTTTGTTGTTATATCGATTCCTTCTATTTCTAATGGAATAGGTATATAGGTATTTTTCTGAGTATGTGTATCATAGTCATAAAGCTCTATACTTTGAAGATTTCCATCAGGAGCCTTTGTAATATAAGCTTTAGCATTATTATTTAATTCAATTTCATAAAGGTCTACAATCCCGGAAGGTTGTTCTAGTTTTTGAACTTCTTTTATTGGTATTCTTTCTCCCATTATGCTTCATACACCCTTTCAAATGAGCAAGATAAACTATAGAAGTTATCATAGGCCCAAGTTTGATTCCAGGACTTACATACAACTTTTACTGTTTCGTTGCCATTAGTATCATCTATAGTCATTCTAAATTTTGTAACTCCCCCTAAACTTTCAAAGAAAGCCACTAAGTCATCAATTTCTGCTTTAGGTCTTGTAGTAAAACTTACGTTCATTCCTTGAACTAGATTATTAATACCATCTGCTAGTCTTTGTTCATACCCATCTCCAAAAGTTATAGTATGTACTTTAGGTGTGCTTGATCTTTGGAATCCTTTATCTACAACTACGCCACCAGAAAAACCTGTTATATTACTTCCATCGTTTTGAAATATTGCTGTTGCCATTATCTACCTAATACTCCTCCAGGTCTTTTTTCTCTTTGTATTACTTCCATTACTGCTGCTTCCATCATTTTACCAAGTGCTTTTCCTTTTTCTCCATCCGCAACATTTGAAGAGCTTCCATCAACATTTACGTTAATTGATACATTGTTTGTTCCGCTTCCGCCTTTCATATCAACAGGTATGCTTCTTCCATTTGGTAAAGGTACAACAGCTTCATTGTGTCTTCCTTCTCCTACTAAATAAGTAGGTTCTGTTGCTATTCCACCTTGTGAATATTTAGGAATGATTCCACCAGTTGCCATAGGTATTATTCCACCATTAGCCATAGGAGTTGGGAATCCCATAAATCCTAAAGCTTTCAATGCTAGTTGCTGTGCAGCTATTTGAGCCATTTGTTTTAGCATCATTAATGCCATATCTTTAAATGCTTCTTTCGCTGACATAGAGCCTTGTGCAATTGCTACAAACATATCTTCTATACCTTTTGCAAAGCTCATCTGTAATTGACCTAAATGACTTGCCGCGAATTCTGCTGCTGTTGTTTGTGCTTTGAGTAACTCTAATTTCTTTTCATTGTTTGCAATTGAAGCTTCTTCTGCAAGTTGTTCGTCGCTACCCGCCGTGAATTCTTGCTTTTTTAGTACTGCTCTTTGATTTACGAGAGCAAGTCTTTTTTCTTCTATTTGGAATTTTTTCTGTTCTACGTCTTGTTCTTTCTTTGCTTGAGCTCCAAATCCTGTTCCACTATACATGCTGTTAAATCCAACATTTCCTATCTGTGAAGCTAATGCTTGAGAATTTACATTAAGAGTATCTTTTTTCAGTTGTAAGTTTAAAGCTGCTATATCTAATTGCTTTTGTTGCTCTGCGTTAAGTATTTTTTGAACTGATACTTCTTTTGTGACTGTTGTTACTTTATCTTTAGCAAGCTTTACTGAGTATTCAGCATCTAGTACTTGCTCTGCCATTATGCCCCCAGCTTCTTTGTATTTATCAATCTCAAATTGAGCATTCTCTCCAAATTCTTTTTCGAAGTCGGCTCTTGTTTTATTATCTTTTAGGCTTAAAGCTGCTACTACAGCTTCAGCATTTGCTTGGTCTTGTTGTGCTCGTGCTAGTTTTTCATTTACTTTTAGCATGCCCGTAGCTTCTATTTTTGCTTTTTTCTCTGCTATTGTTCTTGCATTTGCATGGTCTAAGAAAGTTCTTGCATTTTCTTGTTGAGTTGTTAGAATCAATTTTTCAGCTGTTACAATTCCATCAAGTGTTATTTTAAATTCGTTTAACTTGGTTAAATGGGCCGCGTCTTCTTCGTTCCTAGCTCTAGCTATAGCTGCTTCATCTTCTTTAGTATCTGGATTATCAGTAACAGTGCCTCCCAGTTTTGTTTTGCTAATTAGGGCTTCCTGTGTTAGTATCATATCATTTAAAGCTTTTCTTTGATTTTGCATAGGCAAACCTTTACCTGACATACCTGATAAAGCTTGTTGAAAACTTTTACTAGTTTCTCCATACCTTTTTACTCTTTCAGTTAAACTTACATAAGCTCTTTCTTCATCTCCTAGTCTTTTAATTTGATCGTCACTTAAAGAACCATTCTTTTCAAGTTCAAGTCTCATCTCTTTATAAGTATCTTTTAGAGGCCCTACTGCTCCTTTCTCAAGTTGTTTTAGAGTTTCAATATTTGATTCGTGATTTTCTTGTAGTTTTTCATTTGCAAATCCAAGTACTGATAACTGTTCTATTTCTTTCTTTCTTTGCTTCATTGCCTCATCATTAAAGCCTTGAAGTCTAAGTATTCTATCTTTTGCCCTTCCACTAGAGTTATCCAACATTTTATTATATCTTTTATCCTGTTTTTCTAAGTAGGCCATGTTTTTCTTTGCCATTGAAAGTGAATTATTATCTTTTACACCAAACGCACTACCCTCTCCTTCTCCAGTCTTGTTAAAGATTTTTTGCTGTTGTTCTTGAAATTGTTTAGATTTAGCAAGAGAACCTGCCATATCAGCCGAAGATATCATATTACCAAATTGAAGTGATGTATCTAACCCTGCTTTTACTCTACCTTGTGCCCTTACCTCATTCATTTTTTCTAGTTCTTGATTTAAACTTTTTTGCATGGTTAATTGGTCAGCTAGTTTTTCATTTAATTTTTCTTGATCTTCATTAGCCTTCCTAAAATATCCTATTAATCCTATAACTATAGAGCCTATCATAGCAAGTACTCCAACTATACCCGCAAAACTTAATAGTTTAGTCATAAGTCCTGAAGCCATTCTAGTGGCTGCAACCATCATCACACTTGCTTTTTTCTGTAGTAAAACCATTCTTGCTTGTTGTAATTTAAAGAAGCTTGTTGTTTTTGCGTACTCTCCCCTTTTCTTGCCTTCACTTACTGCTAAAGATCTTTCTTGCATTTTTAAATGTTTAAACATTATTTGTCTTTCTTGTCGAGTATAATTTATGTAGTCACCTTTTTTCTGTGCTAACATCTTTTTATGGGAAGCTATTTGTTTTTGATTCATCTGATTATACATTGAGGACATATTCTTTTGCCCTTTTTTATCTCGCATCATGTTAATGCCACTCATAGATGAATCTCTTGTTTTCTTATTATCATTAAAGTTTAATCGATCAAAATCTTTTTGAGCACTTTTAACAGAGCTACTAGCAATTTCCATATTCTTTTTAGCAGTCTGTCCCATCGCATCAAAGTTAGGTAAAATTGTTTTAACAATTGGAAGTGCAAAAAGAGCTAATGCAGCTGTAAGCGCATATACATTATTAGAAAGAAAGCTTAGTAAAGGTAATAGTACAGTACCGATTCCTACTTGAAATTTCGCTAGTAAGTTATCAAACGCTACTGCAAATTGCTGTAAAGCAAAAGCAGAAGGGTCCATAATGTCGTCGATCTTACCAAACTTTGACTCAGCTTGATCTAGCACTTCATTAGCGATAGCTTGAGATTTTTCAAATTGATTTAACTGTTCTTTTGTCTTGCCCACTGAGTCTGCATAAGCTCTAAGAGCAGGGTCTAATCTAAGTATGATACCTAGTTCGTCTAGTAATTCTGGTTCCGCTTTTGTTATACCTCTTGTGAGACGATTAAATGAATCTGTTAAATTTCTACCAAGAGCAAGTGAAGTGTTCTTTGCGGCTACACCAATCTCTTCTATTTGAGATCTAGAAAGTCCTGCTGCTGTACCGATAGCAACAGATTGAGCTGCTTCTGCAAATTTTAACTGTCCTTCAGTAGCTTGTTGTACACCTAAAGTATATGTTCTTAAAGCTACTCCAGTAACAGCACCGAAAGCTGCTTGTCCTTCAATTAAGTTTTTATAATCTACAGAGTTAGATAAGAATTGGAACGCAGCTGTAACAGCAAATACTTGAGCAGCCAAGGTAGCATAGATAGGTACAAGACCTCCACTAATACCTTGTTGTATTTTTGAGAAGTTTTTAGTTTGGTTTGAGGATTGTCGGGTAAGTCCCTTACCTGCACGATCGGCGCCTCTTTGAGACGTAGCTAATGCATTAAAACCACCTGCGGCTTTTTTGACTTTCTTCTGAAGATCTTTTAGAGTATCTCCATCACTGAATTCAATAGTTATTTGATTCTTCTTTGTCATTATCCTTTTTTCTCTGCGCTTTTACGTTTGCGTTCAAGCTCTTTGTTAATTTTAGTAGTATTTCTAGCTTCTATATGTTTAAGAAATACTAATACTACTTGTCTTTCTTCAATTTCAAATATATTTAGTATTGATTCTAGAGCGGAATAATTCTTTCCTATATATCCGCCTTCTATCCAATTGTCTGGTAAAAAATCGTGAACTAAAAATGCTTCCTGAACTTCTTTTGGAAACTCACTCCTATCTGGAGGCATCTTCATTGGATCAGGCTCTTCACCTGTTTGTTCACATATTCTTAAGTATGTTTCGAGAGGTAACATATCCTCTCTATAAAACGCATCTAATTTTGCAAGTATTAGTTTTACTTGCTCTGCGTAAAATTTTCTAAGTCACCTACTGTTTCCGTGACCCAAGTGTCAAAATCGGATGCATTTTTCATTAGTATCTCTGCATCTTCGTGTGAGTATGATAACTCATCTTCTTTGTTAACACCTTGTAAGTTTACAAGTAACATCTTTTCTAGGTACTTATATTTAAGTCCTTTCCATCCTTTAATTACTGATTTGCAATATTCGACTAAAAACTTGTCGTCGTCTAAAACTTCTTCAAATGCTCTTGTTTTCTTGTTAAATTTCTGAGAAAGACATCTTGATCTTAGTTTGACCAATTCTTCTCTTGCTAAGTAACATAAATCTACTGTCATTCCTGGAAACTCCGGGTAGTCTATAGTTACTGTTTTGCTTGGAGTTAATAAACTCGCTAGTGATACTGTTTTCTTTTCTTCTGTCATAATAATTCCTGGTTAAAAGTGGGGGAGAGTTACTCCCCCGTTTGTTAATATTAGCTACCAGTATAAGTTACTTTTGCTTCAAAATTGTTTGCAGTAGATGGATCTACTGAACTTGGTAAAGCATGGAAGCTTGTTTCTAGTGATATAATGTCATCAATAGAATGGCTTGGTACTTCAAAGTGACAATTTGGTAAATCAATTTGTATCTTTGGAGCTGAAGTTCCGCCTATTTTAAATACTGTATTAAAGCCATTGTTAATTTTGTCTGTGGCTTCGATTAAGTCTTCAAATAAGTCAGCACTTCCGCCTGCTTCTCTATTTAAGTAACATGTAAAATTACCTGATACGTTTCTTGTTCCTGTAACATGCCCTAGTGGTTGGTTAACGATTCCTAACGTTTCTGGTGTTAAATATGTTATGTTGTTTTCCATAGTCACATTTCCACCTGTTAGTACTACATTATAGTTTCCACCACTGGATCCTGGGAACGTACTTGTATCAGAGGTATTTGTTACTGATAATTGGGTTAATCTATTTCTAATAAAGTTACTCGTGCCTGTAGTTGCTTCTGTAATCTCAGTTGTGATTGTGCTCGGTAAAGATGCTAAATCCTGTATTATAGATGCAAAACCTGACCATGTGATAGTAGCAATACCATCTATATCAAAATCAATAGATGCAGAATTTACAACTGCATTTTTTAATCTATAATATGTAGGTCCGGTTACGCCTGATCCGCCTGCTGCTCCGCCCATCTCAAAGAACAAATCAAATGTTCCTAGAGCTGCAACTTCTGAATCAACAAAATCAACAATCATACTTGAAGTAGTGTTGTCAACTCCCTTGTTCCATACGGCTACAGATGAATCGTCTGCTGAAGCAGTAAATGTAGGTGCTGATGCAAAGTTAGCCCAAAGAGCTTCCTCTACTGCGTGATGAATCAAAGTTGTATGTTTTTCCCATCCACCAGTAGCATCTGCTACTGATCTAAAGGGTCTTATATAAGTTTGAAAAGACCATTCCGCAGGTGCGTAAGAATCAGTAAACATTTGTCTACTTCTTCTAGTTTTACCAGCACTGTCCGACATCTCTGCTAGAGTAATTTCACTTGTGTTTGTGCCTTGTGAGAAACTGAATCCATCTAATACAGGTATTTTCCATGAAGTTCCTGCTGTTGAACCAGCATCATTCACGCCCATCATTAAATAGACCTCGGTATCCCGGCTAAAATAAAATTTGTCTGCCATTTTTTTCTCCGTTTTTTCTTGTAAAGAGCCTTGACAAATTATTATTCATCGTAGCTGTTTACTCTCTAGTATTGAATCTCCATCAGTATCTCGCCGATACCTAAAGGATCCATAACACCTTCATCGGTGTCTATACTAATTATTGTGGTTTGCACAGTTTTTTGTGCTACACCATTTTTATCATAATAAGTAAGAGGATCTTCTGCTTCAAGAACTGTTTCCAGGTCTTCAAGTAAAGCATCTAATGCTCCTACTGCGTCATCGTTATCCTCTACGTAACATCTTAATGTTATAGTAAGATAACGAAACTTAAATCCACCACCATCATATGAACGAATCTCACGACCCGCATTTAGATGAACTGCTGGAAACTCTCTAACTTCGTCCCAAAATGTAAGTCTTGGACTACATTCTGCAACTGCAGTTTGGTACTCACCAGTACCATCAATTCTTTCGATAACATCTACCAAAGCGTTAACAATATTTTGTCTTCTTGTCGTATATAATCTTGTTGACGTTTGCTCTGGCATTATTCAAATTCCCTTGTTAATCCTGAAACCGTTTGGCCTCTCATGTTTACTGCTACAATCTCTCGTATGCTCTTTCCTATTATATGTCTTGGGTCTCTATACTGATTTGCCCAAGGCGCTCTACCATGTCCGGGTTCAAATACTCCATACGGACGTTGTGGGTACGTATATCCAATATATAAACCTCCTCTTGGTCCTACTACTACATTGTCTACTTTAGCACTAGTTGCAAATTTTCCTGTTTGATTATTCAACCTAGGAGAACCCATGTTTGCTTCTATAGCTCTTGGAAGTATATTATTTATCATATTTTTAATTAATAAACCTTCCTTATCCATTCTAAATCCTGGACCCATTTGAGCACTTGCTCTTTGACCTTTAGACATTTTACTCATAGGAGGATTTGCTACTTGTGAGGCTACTGTTTTTACTTTTACACTATCCGCCCCTTTACGCATTACTTCTATAGCTTTTCCTATTTTCTTCGTTGCCCTTATATTCGCTAAATTCTTATTGAAACTTATCTTTGTCTTTGTTCCTTTGCCTACTCCTGCCATTTGAGCATTTGCTTTACGCATCTGCTTTCTTGCTTCTTGTTCCATGATTTCAACTGCTTTATCATCACCAAAATCAGAAAACTCATCAAATATATCTGGAGAGTCTGATACAAAAGCTGCTATCTCTTTCTTAGGAACTTTACCATCCTTCATAGCTTTTATCTTTTTCTTCAGTGCTGCATTAAAATGCTTTCTAAATACACTCTCAAACTCTTTTCCGTCATCTTTATCTGGTTTACCTGCTTGCTTTGTATTAGGAGCTATAATAAACTCAATAAAATGATTTCTATGTATACTGTTCTTCGTCTTTCTTTTATCTATCCTAGAATTAATCTTTGCATGTAAGTAACCTTGTACTGCTGATACTAAAAAGGATATCCACCATTCATCATTACTTACTGTATCATTCATGGCTTTAATTATTGAAGTCTGCATATTATTTCCTGCTGACCCCGGTCTATTTACTACATTATCTTGTCCTGGAAAAGTCATCTGACCACCTGATTGTTGGTCTCTTTCTAATTCTTTTCCATGCTCTGCAATAATTCTTTTTACATAAGTTTTCTTCTTTGCCCACCTGTTTAAAGGTCTCTTTAAACTAACAACGGCATTTTGATACCATTTCTTAGAGGCTTTACTAGTGTTCTTAATCTTAATGACTATAACTCCAGCTTTAGATGTTCTACTTTGCTTTGCCCAAGTACGAGGTTTACCGCTACTATACCACTTTCTTATAACTGCTTGAATTTCTTTCCAGTCTTTGTCAAAGGTTTTATCTATAGCTTTTCCAAGTGCTTCTTTATCTGGGCCTTTATAGTTATTCAATGCTTCTGTTTTAAATGCGTGTAACCAGTCTTCTCTTCTTATAGTTATTCGCATTTGTTGAATACCTGTGGCATCTCTGCCTTGAAAACTCTTTAAAAAATCTTGTAAGTACTTTTTACGTTGACTTCTCACTACACTACTACTCTATACAAATCAAGCACTCTTTTAATGTGGTCTGGAAAATCAGTATTGTTCCTTACACTTGATGAGCCTTGTTGCTCGAGTGTAGCTCCCTGTATTGTTCTTCTAGACTTGTGCTCGTCTCGTAAGTAGTATGTAATTAAGTCATGTACGGCCAATTTAAGATCAGAAGGTACAGCTGAGTAGCCAGATCGATATTTGATTTCTACTGCGCCGAACCCTTTTTGAAAGCTTTTGCTTCCGTTACCAGTAACCCTTCTAACAGCATCAAATGTAGTATCTACATAATAATCCTGATTGACAACAAGTGTTGTATAGGCTTCTGTTGGTCCTGTTCTTTCTTTAACTGAAGTAACACTTACTAGAGGACTTTCACTTACTATTATAATTGAGGTGTTCTCTGTAATATTTACTACTTCTGTTTTATCTGTAGAGTAATAATCAACAAAACTTGTTCCACAATATCTTTTAACTAATTCTGATATCTGTGGGACTAAAATATTTAGGCGGTCGTCATCTTTAGCTCCAGTGAGCCCTTCTGCATCCTTATAATCTTGTACTGTTACTAAATCCGCCATATTAAAATTGTGGGGATTTTAGGAACCCCCACGAAAACCATTATTAGCTTAAAATTAAGCGTTTTGTAGTTTAACTACCGTTATAGTTTCTAACTACTACTGAACCTATACCTGGAACGATATTGTCAAATCCAAGTCTTTGTGAAGCCACAAGTACTCTTCTTTGATTTTCTACGTCATAGTCTGATTCAATTGTTACGCCTCTTAATCTAGGCATAATGAAGTTTCTAGCATATAAAGCTACAGCGTGTGTTTTACTCGCTGCTCTTGCATTAAACTCGTCACAGATCAATACTCTTGATCCGAAGACTTGTCCTAACTCACCAGATAGTTTAGTCGCCATGTCGCCAACTACGTTAACGTCTTGGAAATTAATATCTTCTAGTAAGTTGTAGTATCCTTCTTGTGATACTATATATACTACGTCTGCTGGATTAACACCGTATTTACCCATAGACTTTCTCATTTCTAATAACTCAAGAGATGTGAGTTTATCAGCTGCAAAGGCTTCTCCGCCTACAAGAGCTTTTGATGCGTCAGTAGCTTTATGTACTAAACCATCAAACGGTGCTGATCCACCATAAGCGCCCTGAGCATTGTTACCAAATAAAATTGCATTTTCGATACCTCTTGCATGCGCTCTAACCATTGATTCTCTGATCAAAGGTAAGATTGGCATAATAGCATCTTCTTCAGTTTCATTACCAATGAATGACTTAGAAATTAACTTATTAACAGTTAATACTTTTTGAGTTAAATCAATTCCGCCTCTGTCACCAGTAGTTACATAAGAGTCGCCTCTTTCTGATAAGTTACCATGTGGTGAAGCACCATCACCAGTTCCAGCAGCTGATACGAATTCAGCATAACCTGCGTCTGGTAGAATTGGCATAATCATTGATGCACTAGTCATTTGGATTTCTCTGAATAGAGGAGCTAATACTAGTTCGTTCTGGATGTCTCTTTCAACACCTGTTGATACTACTTGCTCGTAGTCAGCGGATGAAAGTGCAACACCTGAATCAGCATTTACTTTCTCTATAACACCTTGTCCAAAGTTAGTAGAATCTAGTCCTTTATTACCAGTAATAACTGAAAGAACTTTAGCGTCCATTAACTCACTTTCATGAGCTTTTTTCCACTCAGAGTTTCCTCTTGTTGAGAATATTCTTTTTGATTCTCTCATTTTCATGATTTCTTCTGATTTCTCAGATAAATCTTTTTGTAGTTCTGCAACTACGCTGTGAAGATCGTCATTTTTCTCTGATAATCTCTTCTCAACATCGTTTACTAGTCTTTCAGCACCAGATAATCCAGCCTGAATAATAGTTTTTTGTTCGTCCTCTTTTTGGTCTTGAACAGCCTTTGCTTCAGCTTCAATTTTAGCAGACTTTTGAATTTCTGCGTCATCTTTAGCTTTTTGCTCTGCTTGTTGCATAGCAATTGAAGTAGCAGTTTTCTTTGCAACTTCTTCAGCAAATGCCTTCAGATCAAACTCTGGACTTATATTGTCATTCGACATATCTTTCTCCATAATATCCGCATTTGCGGCACTTGGCTGCTCAGTTTTGTCAGTTATAACTGACTCTACAGAGTGAGCCTTGTTGAATTGTGCTTTAAACTTCTCATAATCCCCATCGCTGTCAAAAGACTTAGCAATAGAAAAAGTAGCCGTTTGGTTAGCTGGTATGCTTACCACCGATACTTCGAGGAGTTCTGCACTTTTAATTAAAAATCCGTCAGTTTCTTTATTATAATCAGCGTCCTTGACTTTGAAACCAACGGAAAAGGCTCCAAGAACACCATCTTTTATCAGGTCTACGATATCACCCGCAGACTTTGAAATTTTTGCTTCTAACTCTAAACCATTTTGAGTAACATCGCAATATTTTGCTCTACCAATTGGTCTATTATAGTCATGGTTGAAAAGAATAATAGGATTGCCTGAATAATTATCTAGGCCTCCTTCTTTCCATGCGTTGTGATCGATTACATCACCAGTTCTATCTAAAGCATTAGTACTTGCTAATCCTTTTATTACGATAGACCCATCTTCATTAATGTTGGATTTCTCAAATGTACTAGAAATATGAAATATTTTTTTCATTATTTTTTATCCTTTTTAACAGCTGTCTTTTTAGCTGGCTTTGTTGTCTTCTTCTCAACAACAGGTGTTACCTTAGTAGGTATACCTTTATTCATTTTAGAATATAATTCTGCATGATTAGTTCTTATGAGTAATTGTACTCTTGACCAACTTCCAAATTGCTTTCTTATCATCCAAAAGTTTGCTGGAACATCTTTTGCTCTTTGATATTCACTCATAGAGTAAAACTTTCCTTTTTCTCCCATCCATTCTGCCATGGATTTTATAATTGCTACTTTATTCATTATTGTCCTCTGTTTGTTCAGGTGGTCTTCCACCTTGCTCTGGATTTACGGCTGAACCTGCTATATTTGCAGGTACTCTTGGCTCGTCAAATCCATCTACTTTTTCTAATCTTAGGGCTTCTCTAGCTTCGTTAGGAGCCATGATACCTGTGTTAACAAGTGTGGCATAATAAGCCGCTTGATCTCTAAGCTCAGGCTGTAATGCAGGTATTCCTGATACATTCTCATTTGCTTCAAAACCAAAGTATCTTTCTAATGCATACTTAAACTTTTTAACTATAGGAAGTACTGTTTCTAAGTAGTACAGCCTATGATTAGGTCTTATATTTGCGTTATTACCACCATCCAATAGGATTGGGGGTACGCCCATCGCTTCTAGTATTATTCTTTCACAAGACTTGATTGAGTCTTGAAAGTCTAATTCTTTAAAATTTATATTTGTTAGTTTATCCACCTCTAAACCACCATCAAGAACTAAAGGCCTTCTGCCTCCAGATACCGGATTGTATCTTGCTGTCCATGATTGTAACATTCTCTCTTTTATTTTCTCTGAAAGAGTGTTTGGGCTTTTTAGTACTAGTCCTGGTACTGCTCCGTTTTTGAAGAAGTTATCCTGGAAATGTCTTAAGTTTGCAAGTAAGTTCATTGTTCTAAACGCAGGCTTAAGTCTAGGCACTCCTCTATAAATGGAGTGAAAGCTATTTTCTTTTATATG
>OCVQ010002428.1_pt1 | contig 12321 bp, 6 predicted proteins | sample 1539061 | NCBI WGS metagenome assembly OCVQ01 (sample SAMEA3355526, study PRJEB22509) | marine metagenome | biome: marine; feature: river plume; material: water | place: USA | collected 2010-08-08 | depth 0.5 m | reverse complement strand
TAGACTCCTCATACTCAAGAGACTTCATTGGTGACTTCATTGGGAATTATGAAAGACCTGTTATTCGTACTAGTAGCTACCTAGGTAACTATACTGGTCAGAGTGACTATACTAGAAACTTCACTAGAGGTTCTACATATACCAGAAACTATTTACGTACTAGTACCAGATCATCTACAAGAACAGACCTTTACACTAGGCCGGTGAGTTACCTTGGGAATTATGAAAGAACTACTACCCCAACCTCCACACGTACAAGCACTAGAACTGGTGACTTTACTCGAACATTTACTGCTGGCACTTCGTATGTCGGTAACTATATGGCAAGGACTGTGTTTCAAGAAGGCAGTGATGTTTTCTACATGCCCACCATCTTTACCGCCTATTACACTAGAACACGAAACTCTACCTTCGCAGGGAACTATACTAGGACCAGAGCCGGTTCACTATCATACGAAGGAAACTATACAAGAACAAGTACAAGGACAAGGGTTTCTTCGTACTTAGGTACCTATACTAGAGATAGGTCTAGTGCTTACACTAGAGATAGAGGAACTAGTAGTACTCGTGTTTTATCATTTGCTGGAGAGTACTCTCGCAACTTCGCAGGGAACTACGTTCGAACTTTAAATTATCAACGAACTAACACCGTTGCCTTTACAGGTAACTATACTCGTGACTTTGTTGGTGACTATGTCGGCAACTTCTCTGGGAACTATTTCCGAGTAGGATCTTATACTGGAGATTTTGTTCGAAGTTTCACAGATACCGCCACGACATTTAGTCGAAACTTTACTAGAACTAGAGTTGCAAGTTACACAGGTAACTATACTCGTGACTATGTCGGTAACTATGTCGGTAACTTCTCTGGGAACTACACACGTGTCCAATCTTATGCTAGGAACTTCTCTCGTAGTTTCACCGACACCACAACATACGCCGGAGACTTCACTAGAACCAGATCGTCAAGTTATGTAGGTGATTACACTCGTGTCGGATCTTATGCTGGAGACTTTACTCGTAGTTACACCGATACAACAACATACGCTCGAAACTTTACTAGAACTAGAGTTGCAAGTTACACAGGTAACTATACTCGTGTTGGATCTTATGCTAGAAACTACGCTCGTAGTTACACTGCAAACACTCCATATGCTCGAAACTTTACTAGAACTACATCTGGATCTTTTACTGGAACCTCTTACAATAGATCAATCTCCTATGCAAGAACCTTCGTTGGTAACTACTCACGTGCCTTATCATATACTAGAACAACCAGTCCTTTTAGTTATGTCTCTTCACCAAAACATTATTGGGTAGAATCTCCGGACTCAGAATCGGGCGCTGGTGACTTCGACCCCACATCTGGTGGACTCGTACTTACTGATATCGAGGTATTTAATGGTGGAGCATTAGTCGCTTCAACGGTGTCGACCCAGTTTACTAATGTTAGTTACATACAAAATATAAACGGAACTTACTGGCACAAAGGTACCTTACAGAACACTATCGGGGATAACAAGTACTATTCGATTGCATTAAGTTCTTCTATATTCCCCCCATCAAATACAACAACGAGTTATACTCGAAACTCAACCTATACACGAAATCGGTCAGTGGGATACTCTAGGACAGTAGATTATTCGTTGGTTCGTACTAGTAGTTATATAGGTAACTATGCACGTAACTATGTATCGGGTACAGTTAGGACAGAGAGCTATAGTAGAAACTTCACAAGAACACTCGACTATACTAGATCTCGTGATGCAAGTTATACAGGTAATTACGGCCGTAACTATGTGAACGGAACCGTTAGAACCGAATACTACACTAGAGAATTTACTCGAACTTTAACATATAACCGAACCAGTGCATCAAACTTTGTTGGCAACTATACACGTGATTATGCGGCAGGGACGGTTAGGACAGAGAACTACAGTAGAAACTTCACAAGAACTCCAGTTTATACTCGGACGACATTAACAGACTATGTCGGTAACTACTCTGGTGATGGCGGTACAACTTTCTATATGGGGAATAATGGAGAAGTCAGGGTATCTAGTCATTTGTACACTCGTGTCCGTAACTCATCTTTTACAGGTAACTATGCACGTAACTATGTATCGGGTGCAGTTAGGACAGAGAACTATACTAGAACCTCTACACGTAATTTACCCTATACTCGAACGAGAATAACGGACTATGTTGGTAACTATGCTGGAGCCGGTGCAGCTTTTTATATTATGTCTGACGGAGAACATAGGGTATCTAGTCATTTGTACACTCGTACTCGTAACTCATCGTACATAGGAGACTATACTAGGGTTGGGGAATATAACCGAACTAGATCGTCCGTCTATGCAAGATCATCTACCAGAGTAAGTACGTATACAGCAAGTTACCTAGGCAACTATGCTCGTGACTTTACAGGGAACTATGTTGGTGACTATACTCGTGGATATGCAGGGAACTATGTTGGAAACTATAGTCGAACTCGTACAGCTGGAGTTTCCTATATCGGAGACTTTTCGGGTACACGTAATTTAGACTATACTGGTAACTACGCTAGAGGTACAACTTCTACGTTTACTCGTACTCGAACTTCTGCTATAACACGAACCAGTGTATACACAGGAACAAGATACTTTGCCGGTGATTTCATTGGTAACTATGTTGGAGACTATACCAGAGACAGAGCAAGTACTTTATCTTACAGTAGACCTCTCACCTTTGCAGGCAACTTCACAGGTGAATATAGTCGCACAAGCACTAATAATGCTCTTATTAGAACGTCATCGTACTCACGGTTTCCGGTATATACTAGAGAACCTACCGCAGACTTCACTAGGACTATTATATCAACTCGAACTTCCATTGGAACACGCACCAGTTCGTACACAAGAACTGATGGTGTTGACTATACAAGAGACTTCACTGCTAATTATGTAGGAGATTACATAGGTAACTACACAAGTGAGTCGACTCGTACACCATCCAATACCTCGGAGACAGGTTGGCAGGGAGAACGGTTTGTTATTGAATTGCGAAGAGGTTCTGATGCAACATCTATAGGTGCGGCTAGAGGAACCCTTGCAGTACTAGACTCAAAAGAATTCACTCTTTATGATGATGATCATGGGTTGTTCGTATCTACATCTCCACAGGTGATTCATCATACATCAACAACACATGATGTCACCTTTGATTTCTATACAGAAGGAACTTCATTAGTACCGGCAAGAATCTACCGAGGAAGTTCTATAATAGTATCGGACTTCAACCTGTCATCTAATCAGAGAACGACGAAGACTGTGAATGAAGTTCCTCCGGCTGGTTCAAGTTATACTTACAGTCTAAGAGTATGGAATGGTAATGCGTGGATAGTGTCGTCATACTATGTAGTGAGTAGGATATCCAATACGGACTATGTACCACCAACTACAACCTACACGCCAACCTACACGACAACCTACACTCCTCCAGTATATTACACAAACACTGGCGGCTCTAATAACAACCTAAATTAATTTAAAAACATATTGATAAAACTGTTATAAATAGTATAATGAAAAATGTAAGGTAACCCTGATGAATTTGAAATTCGTAGTATACGTAAAAATTGAGACTGGTAGAATATCTAGAATATCAATACCACATCACAACATCGATAAGGCAGGCATCTCTGAAGATGCTACTATGCGTATTATTCATATCTTTGAAGATAATATTCCAGAAGGGTGTCATGATACGAGATACTTCATGGACTATCACTGGTACAACAGTGAAACAGAGTCTTTTGATTTTATAGGATTACCACCTAACAGACACTCTGTATGGAGTTCTACAGATGGATGGTCTTGGGACGCAGAGTCATTGTTACAAGACATCGTAGTGGAAAGAAACAGATTTTTGTTTTCTTCTGATTGGACTCAGTCATTGGATGCTCCTTTGACCGAAGCAAAACTTCAAGAATGGAGAGACTATCGACAAGCATTAAGAGACTTGCCGTCAACCATTGGAAATGTAACATCAGTGTCAGAGGTCGTCTGGCCTACTGCACCGAAATAGAGGATAGGAATATACAATGATACTAGCTATCGTAAGACAAACCATGAGGTCTCGCATTGCGAGAGATTTATTGACAAATGTACAGGATTTATCAAGTCAATACTTTATTGGTATTGGTAAGTCTGACATTTTTCAAGATGATGATATAGCAGTTTCTGCTGTTGATGCGTCTCATGAAGAGAGAGAGTTTCGTAACAATTTACAGTCCATTAAAAGAGTAGAATCATCATCAATGGTGATACCTCGTGTCAATTGGTCTAGTGGTTCGTTATACTCTGTGTGGTCAGATAAAGAAACTACACATCCATACTATGTGATGAACGAACAGAAAGAAGTATACATCTGTTTGTCACAGGGTGGTACCGCAGAAACCCCTAACTTGTCTACTGTAGAACCTAACTATGGTAACGTGGGACCTGATGCTTATCTAACACCGTTCACCACAACAGATGGGTACGAGTGGAAGTATATGTTCTCTCTATCACCAGAACGTGTGGTCGACTTCCTATCATCTAACTATATTCCTGTTCTAGTTTCCGATAAAGACCCTGCACAAGCAGGTCCATTCGAAGATCTTCTCATCGAAGTTCAGAACACTGCAATTCCAAGACAACTAGTATCTGTTGAAGTTGTCGATGGTGGTAGTGGATATACCGATGGAACTTTACAAGTGACCGTTGATGGTAATGGTACAAGTGCCGCATGTACTGCAACTGTATTAGGTGGTAAGGTAGTTAAGGTCGCTATGGATAACCGTGGACAAGATTACACCCACGCAAGTGTCACTGTTGATGGTATAGGGTCTGGGTGCGTATTGAGAGCAATCCTTTCCGACCATAATGGTCTGGGTAAAGATCAGACAAATGATTTCAAAACAAGTTCAATAATGTTCACTATTAAACCAAATGGAATTGAAGATAACACCTTCATCGTAGAGAACACTTTCCGTCAAATGGGTCTATTGAAAGACATTGACAACACTGACGGAACACCTTTCTTAGGAACCAAATTAAAAGTTTTACCTTATGTCAGACTTACATCCGCATCTGGATTTACTGCTGGTAATCAGATTACCGGAACTAATTCCGAAGCACTAGCACACATCGATGAATCTGTGAACAACAACGTCTACTTCCATCAAAATGAGTCAACAGGATTCGGTGACTTTGAAGTCGGTGAGACTGTTACCGAGATAGGTGGAGACGCAACAGGAGTTGTTTCATTAGTGTATGCCGACAATGGTGTAGATCGGTTCTCTGGCGAAGTACTATATATTGAGAACAGACACAGAATACGACGTGACGCAGAACAACAAGAAGACATTAAGATAGTAATCACCGTTTAGGATTAATCATGGCAGATTTTACAAATAAGACGTTCAAAGAAACTTACCGAGATTTTTATAATCCTGAAGATAGTTATCATCGTGTATTATTCAACTCAGGTAGAGCACTACAAGCACGTGAGTTAATCGAATCACAGACAATTATCCAAGAGGAGATTGCACGATTCGGTCGCAACATCTTCAAAGAAGGTGCACTAGTCAATCCAGGTGGTGCTACTGTAAACAATAAATTGGAATACATTCGACTAGATGCAACTAGTATTATTGACCCTACCTTGGTAGGTGAGACATTAACTAATGGCACTATTGAATTCAAAGTAATTGAAGCACTCGAATCTACTGCAACTGATCCGGCTACACTTTACGTACAGTACACCGATACATCTGGTATAACTTATACCGAGAAGGCACCTCGTGTTTCTTCGTTGGATACTCTAACTCGTCCAGATACAACTACTCTTACTGTTGCTGATGACAGTGCAGATCCTATCCCAGCATCTGGTCGTGGAACCAAAGCATACTTTGCAGCTGGTGATTTCTTTGTACAGAATCATTTCGTTTATATGGAAGGTGGTAGTTCTTTTATCGACAAGTACAGTTCACTACCAACCACAGATATTGGTTTCCGTATTGAAGAAGCAATAATCACCGAAGGTGATGATGTTGATTTATATGATAACCAAGGTGATGTGCCAGACACTACTGCACCAGGTGCACATAGATACCAGATTAAGTTAGTACCTACTACACGTGACCAAGTAGAAGTTGAAGAGAACTTTGTTTTTGTTGCACGTGTTGTTGACGGTATCATTACTCGTGAAGTCAGTACCTTTGATGCATACAACCGAATCAATGACCTTCTTGCACAACGCACAAAGGAAGAGTCTGGTAACTACGTAGTAGAACAGTTCAAGGCAATCTTTGAAGACTAACCTAAACCTAGACGTTACTGAAGGTATCGCATACGTAGATGGTTACCGACTAGAGATTGGTACAACGGACATCAATGTACCGAAGGCAAGAGACCTTATTATAAAAACAAACGAACCTGTCCCTGCCGCATATGGTAACTATGTCTATATCGATGAAGCATTGACCGAAGGGTTTGGTCGTCTTGATACATTTGGAAACCAAAGACTAAAAAACTCTGCCGGTAATTTCATCGGTTATTGTAACGTGCGTGGTGTTCAACAAGATTCCGTTGGTACTCGACTATACATCTTCAACATCCGTATGGATCCTATACCGCCGGGTGGTTCTGGTTACTACAGTTTCTCTGACGTAGACAAGATGGTAGATAACATCCCAGGCAGTGGTCAACCAGAAATAAAATTGGTTGACAGTGTAATTCACGAAGCATCAAATAATAACTTGTTATTTCCTTTACCTAGAACTAGTCCTTCTAAAGACCCTATCACTGCTAACTACACTATCCAACGATATACTAGACAAACAGCAGATGTTAGTGGTGAGATTAGTCTTTCTGGTATTGAAACTAACCAATGGATAATATGTGAAACAGAGGGCCCTATTTTATCAGTAACCCCAAATATGTCGGGTACTTATACGGGACTAACTTCTGGTCAAGAGTATGACATTGCATACTACGTAGAACTCAGTAATGTACAACGACGATCCAAACTGATTGCAACTGGAGTTAAAACTCAAACCATTCCCACCGTAGACTGGCAATCACGTCCAGTATTCACTGGAGAAGTTGATGGTATTGCTCTACAATCGGTCAAGTTCAGAGATGATGTTAATACCGCTTGGTCAGCCGCAGAAGACATTACTCACCAGTTCACCCTAGATGGTGGTCAACGTGATAACTTCTATGACCAGATAGTTGCATACGTTAAGCCAGGGTATGTTATACCGAACGGTGGTGATTCTGAGATTCAGGTAACCTATACTTATTACGACCATCAAGATGACGGTGTTTTCTTCACCGCAAGTTCTTATTTGGACGACACTTACGAAAGTATCCCAGACTACACCACCGCAACAGGTCAAGTAATCTCTATGCGTGACGTTTTGGACTTCCGTCCTTCTCGTGCATTTACCTACCTAGGTGAGTTTGATGTTAGGGCCGAACTACCACAGAATGCCTCGGCAATCACAATTAACAATATACAGTACTACCTACCACGTATCGACATTCTAGTTGCCAACGCAACAGACAGTCGTGGTGACATCGGGTTCGGTGAACTACAGGTGATTCAAGGTGAGTCCAATGTAATCACACGTGAACCAGAGATTCCTACAGGTTCAATGGCACTGTACAAGTTCCGATTGAACCCATACACATTTGGTACTGCCGACCTTACTAGCACATTCATTCCAAACAAACGATTCACAATGAAAGATATCGGTAAGTTGGAACAACGTGTAACAGACCTATTCGAACTAACTACTTTGAGTCTGTTAGAGTCCAACACTAACGCATTGACTGTACTAGACGGTTCGGGCAATGCACGTACTAAAGCGGGATTCATTGCGGACAACTTTAGTTCGTTTACCTTCTCAGATATCAACAATAATAACTATCGTGCGTCTATCGACCCACAGGGATTGTTGAAACCATCCTTCCGTGAGAACTCAGTTCGTCTTTCTTATAGTACGGACAATGTCGACGCGGTTGTGAAGCATGGTGACCTAGTAACTCTACCTTACACAGATGTCAATCTAGTATCGCAACTACTTGCTACAGATACAATGAACGTAAACCCATTCGCAGTATTGACTCAAACCGGACATATGGAACTATCCCCATCTTCGGATGAGTGGGTTGAGACTCGAACCCTACCACCTGTTATGCAGACCACAGTACGTCGATTAGAAAACTTCGAAGCCGACCTATGGGTTAATTCAAGTGAAGGTCGAGGGTTTAGTAATATCGGTAATTCAGGACTCTTCACTACAATACCAAGAGACGTGTCGTTCAGAGATACAACTCGAAGCATTCAAGACTTCATCGGTGAACAAGTTGCAGATGTAGAGATTGTTCCGTTCATGCGTTCTCGTAGAATCCACTTCACTGCCAAGGGTCTTCGTCCTAACACTAAGATGTTCGCATTCTTCGGTAATAAAGACGTGAGTTCATGGGTGCGACAAGAGACAACTGCTTCAAGATTCTCGGACGATCCTACAGAGTTTGGTAGTCAGTATGCAAATGAACCAGAATATCCATCTGCTCTGGGTGGAAAGTCTCCACTACAGACAGATGCAAACGGTGAATTGATTGGTAGTTTTTTCTTACCTAACACACCGTCTATCAACTTTAGAACTGGTACCCATGAGTTTAAACTTCTTGATGTAAGTCTCAATGACGAAGACGAAGCAACAGTTACAACTCGTGCGGCATACACATCAACAGGTTCTATCGAGAGTGTACAGAGAACTGTACGCAGTACTCGTATAGTGGGTAGACGTGCTGGTCGTCAAGACCCTCTCGCACAGACATTCTTCGTTGACCAGATAGAGAACCCTAACGGTCTATTCATAACTAAAGCAAGAATCTTCTTGTCGACCAAAGATGATAACATTCCTCTACAGGTTCAGATTCGTCCAGTAGAGAATGGTATACCAACTACACGCATCGTGCCTGGCGCAGTCAAGTTTATTGACCCTGCTGACATTGCGATTGCGACTAATCCCGAAACAATTGAAGATGTACAAGGTTCTCCAACAATAGTTGAATTTGATGAACCAATTTACTTGACAAGTGGTGAAGAATACTGTATAGTATTACTTGCAGAGTCAGTGGGATATAATGCTTATATTGCTGAAACTTATCAAAACGTTTTCGGTTCACGAGAAGATAGAGTTACAAGACAACCTACTTTAGGTTCTCTGTTCCTATCACAAAATGGTTTCACATGGACTCCAGACCAGACTAAAGATCTAATGTTTGAAGTAGACCGTGCTGACTTTGATGCATCTGGTGACCTTGTTCTTGATAATGCACCACTACCAAAGGTTACTCTTGGTTCTAATCCTATCGATACTACTCAAGGATCTTCGATTGTTAAGATCTACCAAGAAGGTCACGGATTCAGTTACAACGATACAGTATATATTTCTGACGTACCCAATGCAATTGGTGGAGTTCCATCAACCGACTTCGTGGGAACATTCCTAGTATCTAACCCAACATGGGATGGATACAACATCACTGTGGCCACTACCGCAACATCTTCCGCTCAAGGTGGTGGTGATGATGTTACTGCGTCTCAACAAGTTTACTACGATGAGTTCGTGCCACAGATACAAACTGTGACACCAAACTCAACAACCATATCTGCTAAGTTGTTTAGTCCTTCTGTTACATCTTATGGTGATATTCGTTCGACCAATCAGTTTGGTTACGGATTGCCTAATGATTTAAATGATGCGAAACCCGTATTCTTAAATGACTACAACACCAACACATTACCGAGCGTTGTGGCATCGTCGGATAATGCTGGTGGTTCAGAGACCATGAAGTTCAATCTTCAGATGACGACAAATGATACTAAAGTTTCTCCAGTCATTGACCTACAGAGGGTCTCTGTTCTTGCATTAGAAAATGTCATTGACTATAATGTTTATAACGAGACGACGAATACACCTGACTATAACACATTTAGGTACGCAGCACAACACATAACTGTACCAGTGACCGTCGACGAATCGTCTGTTGGACTGAAAGTTATCTTTACTGCAAACCGTCCATCTCCTTCTGACTTTGAAGTGTACGTGAGAGTTGCAGCAGATGAAGATGCTTTGGCTGCTACTGACGGCACAGATGATAATAACTTCATATCAGAGTGGGTACAAACTACCATAGACAAAGAACTTCCTTCGGATGAGAATCCTTTGACATACCGTGACTATGAGTACACTATTGATACCGATCAGTTTACCGCATTCCAAGTGAAGATTGTGATGCACTCAAGTAACTCGTCTAAGTCTCCGGTAATTAGAGACCTACGTGCAATTGCACTGGTAACATAATGAATACCCATCAAAGAGTAGAAGGTCACAGTAATTTGGTAAGGGATAGACGCACAGGCGCTATCCTAAATACCAACAAGACAGAAATAGAAAGGTCAAGAAAACTTAGAACAGTTCAACAGGAAAAAGAACAACACATCATACGTCTAACCAATGAGGTAGACACATTGAGAGATGATGTTACACAAATAAAAGAATTGCTTTTTCGTTTATTAGAGGATAAGAAATGAGCACAGGTAGCATACAATTAGTCAATCTTGCAGACAATGTCAATGCGGCATTCGATAAGATTAATGAAAACTTTGAGCTAATCGAAACAGGCGCGTTTGGTGGTAGTGGTCTAGATTCCTCTAATGTCATTAATGTCGTGAATCAGGAATATCTCAGTCAGTTTACGTTTTCTACTGAAGTAGATCTAACCGACCTTGAAAATGCTGTTGCTGCTAACGCGGCTTCCTTGTTGACATTACATGCAAGTATCACTCAGACCGATAGTGGAATCACTGTTCTCGCAACTCAACAGGCGTCAACTCAAGCGCAACTCGAAGGTCTTGTTCTAGGTGGTATTGATTCGGACTTACTTGCAGATGCTATTGCGAATGCGAACACTACTTTAATCTCACGCATTGATGCGACAGATAGTAGTATTAGCGTTTTTGGGGGAAGAATCGATAGTGTGAGTGCGGATCTACTTCTTTTAGATTCTGCGACCAATGACCGAATCGATTTACAGACTAGTGCCGTAAGTGCATTGACCTCTACTGTGAATGCAAACACTAGTGGGTTGTCCGCTGTGGTTTCCGATGTAACTAAACTAGACGTAGACTTAAAGGCAGTTATTAGTGATGGAATAACTCTCACACCAGAACAAGTTACTGAAGCCATTGGTGGTGCACTGGATGAGTTGACTCTTAGACTTAATGCGGACAGTGATAGGTTGGTATTGGAAGCTGGTAAAATAGTAAACCTAGACACCTTGGTTAGGGCGAATGATTCTGATACAGGTGCCCTAATCACCGCAGAAGGTAGCGCAAGATCAGCTCTAACTTCTCGTGTGGAAGTCAATGAAGGAAATATCTCGACTGTACAGGGAGATATTACTATTCTTGAAGGTAAAATAGATACTGTAGACTCAGATGGTAATCCCACCACTTTCGTTGCACTAGCTACAGAATCCCTACAGACAGAAGTCTCACGAGTAGAAGGATTAATAACAACAAATGCATCTTGGGGTATAGACCTAGTTGCTGGAACTGAAGCAAACCCACACATTGCTGGTATCAAGTTCGGTAATGACGGTGCAACCGCAGAGTTTGCATTGACCGCAGACACCTTCAAGATTGTAAATGCTTCTGATAATGAAATCCAACCATTCACGGTTTCTGGTAATGACGTGTTACTTTCTAATGCGACAGTTACAGGACAACTAGATATAGGTACAGGTCAAACTGGTGCTCGAATGGAATTAACAAATGACGCCACTAAGATATTTGATAGTTCTGGACAACTACGTGTACAACTAGGGAACTTGGCAGGACTATGAGTCACGGACTATACATAAGTGACGGTATCAACGGAGGAGTTATAACTAACTCCGATGTCATATTCAATGAAGAGTATGATTTTGAACTTACTAGTCAATCTATTGGAGGAAATTCTTCTATTAATATCCAAACAGAAGGTGCTGGAAATTCAGCATTGATTGGAATAGACTTAACAACTTCGAGTGAAAATATAGAGATCACTCGAAATTCTTCTAATGACACTTTGACAATCACCAATACGAATAATGGAAATGCGGTATTTTCCGCAAAACTTTTTAGGTTTCAGTAATGTCAGATTATGGTCTTACAGTTTATAATGCTAACAACGGATTAATGTTTGATTCTCGTAGAAAGATGAACAGTTACGTT
>OCVQ010002427.1_pt1 | contig 12322 bp, 4 predicted proteins | sample 1539061 | NCBI WGS metagenome assembly OCVQ01 (sample SAMEA3355526, study PRJEB22509) | marine metagenome | biome: marine; feature: river plume; material: water | place: USA | collected 2010-08-08 | depth 0.5 m | reverse complement strand
AACCGCAGTGATGTACGATGCTACGACAGGCGAAGTAACACATACAGCAACTCCTGCATTTGATTTACAAGGTGATGTAACTGGTGATGTAACTGGTAATGTAACTGGGCAAGTTAAAGGTTCAGGTGGCAGTGCAGTACTAGCACCAAACCAAGGCCCAGCAGATGCAGTTATTAGTGTATTTGATATAAACGCAACAGGTACAATTACAGGCGGGTTAACTGGTGATGTTTTAGGTAACTTAACAGGTAATGCAGCAGGTGATCATACTGGTACGTTTGCAGGTGTTATTACAGCAACAGGTACACTAGACGGTGATGTAACAGGTAGCATATTTGCAGACAATAGTACACTATTAGTAGATGCTGTTGCAGGTAACATTCCAGCTTCAGTAGTTAGCGGTACATTTACAGGTAATGTAACCGGTGACACAGCAGGTGTGCATACAGGAAATATTTTTACTACGTTAATTGATAGTGCAGATTCAAGTACTATTTCTTTCACTCCAGATGTACAATTTGATGCAAGTGTTAGTATTGATCAAGCAATGCAAATAGGACCTAGTGGTAGTTCAACTACAACCTTTATAACTCCTAATTCAATTACGAACTATGATAGCAGTAATCTAAACGGAGCGGTATATACAAACATACTTGGATCTGATATTAATGATCCTAATGCGTTTCCATTACAAATAACTACAGCGTTTGAAACAAAAGGCGGCGCTGGCTCGTTCTATAACGGCATACAGGTTATTGGCGACGGTGCAACGGCTGCACTTCAATTCTTTGCTAGAACAACACTAAACGATACAAGCGCACTTAAATTTACTGAGTACTCTGGTGTTGTTGGCGATGACGCACAAGAAGAAAATGGTGCAAACTATACTGACGTAACTACAATATCTAACTCAGTAGCAGACTTTGGTACTGCTGTTAAGTTTGCTAGTATGACAACCGGTGTTCGAAATGCACTAACACCGGCAGCTGGTATGGTTGTGTTTAATACTACAGAGACAAAATTACAAGTATACACAGGTTCAGCCTGGGCAGACTTACACTAATAATTAAATAAATTTTAGTCACAAAAAAAGGAGCAATAACGCTCCTTTTTTATTATCTACTGTGTCTTATACTTTAAGAACACATTCAACTAGTTTTTCTTCTTCTGCACTATTAGTTTCTAATGCAATGCCAACTATACTTCCACCATTAACTGCTGTGCTTGCACAACCATTATCGTGTACATATACTGCCTGGCCTTTATTTACTGCTCCTGTAATACGTACCGGAACACGACCTTTAAGCGCAATGTATTGACCTTCAGCTTTACTATTCATTTTAAATGCAGGATCTGTCGAAACAACACCTATTGCTATACTGCCTAAACTGCTCGCTTCTACTTCAGCATCCTCGTTACTACCTACACATACAACTGTTCCAGATGTAAGCTCTTCTACTGTTGAGTATTTTTCTGCCAAGTCAGCAAATTCAGCGGATGTAGCAGTACCAATAAACTCCATTCCGTCTTCTAGATCAATACCCGAAGCTGTAACTGCTCCGATTGTTATACCAGCGTGTGTAAATGTTATATCTGCATTATTTGCAACTGATACACTACTAGTACCATTAGTTATTGAAGATGTACTTACACCTCCTACACCTGATGTAATAGCATTATCAACTTGTGCTTGTGTATATACTTCTGATTTAGCATAAACATCTAAATTGTTTCTTGCTATGGCTGCTGTAATGCCGCCTGTACCACCATTTGCAATTGGTAGTGTACCCGATGCACCTGACAAACTAAGTGTGTCTGCACTAAACGAACCGCTAACAGTTAAATTATTAAACCAACCATTATTTGCGGTGGCTGCTTCGTTAACATTTCCTACAAGTTTAGTACTTGCTGTAATTGTCGAACCGTCTACTGTACCTGCTGAAATATTACCTGCGGCAAATGCACCGGTTGCATCTCGTGCAACAAGAGTGTTACCACTATTTGCAGTGCCAGCGTCTAAGCCTATTTGTACACTACTTGATTCTCCGCCTGCGCCATCTTGGGTGCCGTCAACAAAAATGTTTATGTAATCACTTTGATTAGCTTTTGTTGCTATACTTTGTACATAGTTGCCTGTTGTATCAGTTCCAAGTGCAATACTGTTGCTACCTGAAGTTACAGTTAATATAACACCAGTTGATCCATCAAATGATGCACTACCGCTTACATCGCCGTCTAAAGTTAATGTTATTGGTGCTGCCCATTTATCAGCTGTAGATGCATTTCCGTTCATAGCGCCAATAAATTCATTTGCGTGTAAACTACCGTTTTCATCTCTAATTGCAACACTATCTGGAACATCAGATATTCCGTTTGCTACACTAGCTGATCTGTACTCATATTGATTTACTCCAGTTGAAACTTGAACTGTGGCAGCTCTAGTAGCAACTCCATTAAATTGGTTAGCAAATAAGTTTCCGCTACTGTCTCTTAGTGCTAATTTGTCTGCTGTGCTTGCTGTAGTAGCGTTTACATAGGTGCTAGTACCGTCTACTTGTACACTATCAGCTTTAGTAACTCGCGCTGTAACAGCGTCTGCTGCGTTTGTACTGTTGTATAATGCTGTTCCACGGAAGCTAGTACCAAATATATCGCCTACGCTGTCACGTGTTACAATAGTATCTACAGTGTTTGCTTTATCAGCATTTTTATAAGTTCCGTTACTTAATAATTGATCAGCTTTGTCTGCTATACCTTTAAAGTTTACAGAGTGTACTTCATTCCATCTTTTAGTACTGCTACCTAAATTAAATATACCACTTGAGGCATCTGCACTAGGAAGTATTCCTGTAGCTGTAATCTGTGCTGGAGTAAGTGTACTTCCGCCGCTGTCTTTTACTTTTAAATTTATAGCTGCGCCATTAATAGTTGATTCAATAACTGGCTCATTTGAGCTAACTTTTAATAAAAATTCGTCGTTTGGTCCAATTAATAAACCATCATTATCAGCAATATCAACTTGTGTAATAAACGTTGGATTTGATCGTTGTACAAATTCTGCTGCTAGTGTTCCGCCTAATTGTAATGCATTTGATGCACTACCGTGAAATCCATAATTTCCAGTTGTTACGCCATTGTTTGCATTTTCAGTATTAACTAAGGTAATACCCTTTTTAATTCTATCAAATCCACTAATAGCATTACTGTCATCTAAGTCAAACTCGTCGTTACTCATAGTAAAGACTACAACATCATTAATAAAGCCTTTTAAGATTTTGTGTTGATATGGTGTTGGGTCTGCTTGTCCTGCAAATAAACTATCGTAAACTGTAGCATCTTCAATTATAGTTTTTATACTTTGGTCACCTGATGGACCAACTAATACAAACGGATCACCTGCTAACGCACCATTATGTGCATACAACTGATTTGTAACATCGTCCCACCATAAGTCGCCTTTATTAACATTTGCTGCTGTAATTGCTGCGCCTGACGGTTTAGCTCCAATATGAACGTTTCCAAGGGGAACAAAAACGCTTTCATTGTTGCCGTCGTATGCTTTTAATTTTTGATCGCCAGTATCAAACCATAATTGACCTGCAATTGGCCTTGGTGGTTGATTTGCTCCTGCAAAATTTTCTAAAAGATATACAAAATTTTCATTTTGTATTTCGCCATAACCAGCATAGTTTTTACCTATTAATTTTAAGTCTGTGGTATTATCAATTGTACCATCTTCAACTACTGCAAGCTCATTATTGCGAGTATTAAATATTGTGTAAGCCATTAGTTAACTTCCCCTATTACGATATAGTATTTATCGCATTTGCCTCAGTTTGGTTACGGTGTCCACCCTACTGGTGGAATACTATCACCCGGTGATTCTCCGTAAGGTCCAATTGCAGAAGATTGCCAAACGTTTGTTCCGGCAACATCTACAACTTTATAAAATCGTTTTACTCTAGTCGATGCTGGAGTTCCAGCACCATCGTCTGCTTTAATAGTAACAGTACCGTCTACCGAGCTAACAAAACCAATAGAGTCTATTATCTGTTGATTGTTACTACCATTAGAAGTTGGTACAGCACCATACGGATCAACAGTATTAATATCACTAAAATCAACACCAATACTTGATACTTGTATTGCATCTTGTACGTTAATTCCTGATACTTGCCCTCTCAATGCTGTTGTAAGAACTCTTGCAAACGTATTTTCTCGTAGTTCGTACGGTGGATGTAAAAATGTAATTGTGTCAATAATTTGTTCTTCAAGTGTTGAAAAGCCAGGCTGCGGCATATCAGTTACATCTAACTGTAATGCAATAGTTTTACTTTCCATACGTGTATCGACATAGTCTTTGTTAGCAACGTCAGCTGTATTACCAGTGTAATATTGAGTAGTTGCTGCACCAGTAAGCATAACATTACTTGAACTATTTTTAAATGTAATAGTGCCAGCACTATCAATTGTAAGAGGTGCCGATGTTGCAATAGTTGGTGTTCCGCTAAGTTCATCAAGTAGCATACTACTATGAATTCTTAAACGATCCATAATACCTATATCTCTTAATCCGGATGCTTCTTCAATTGCAGCACCTAGCTCGTGAAAAGTATTGCCACTATTCTCTTGAATCATTGTAATGTCATTAATTTTAAATGCTTTACCATCAACAAGATTTATATTATCGCTAAATTCCCAGTTAGTTCCGTTAACCGTATCGTTAATCCACTTAACGTGTTTATCGTATAAATTTGTAGTGGACGCAGGACCTTTAACAATTATCCCGGCTCCATCTGCTGTTGCATCAGTTCGTTGTGCAACACTGCCAATATTAACTTCAGTTGCTCCGTCTGCTTGATATAATACTCCGGCACTTGCCGCTGTTACTGTATTTGTACTAGCTGTAAAATTACCGTCTCTTGGTTCCATTACAATCTGTGTTCTATCTGTAGAAATACTCTTAAAAAATCCACTTGCATTTGTTGTAGATTGTGTAATAATCTCATTAACAGACAATTGCGATGCAATATTTGAAGCTACAGCAACATCTAATGTAACTGTGGTGTCGCCTGCTCCCAGTTCAATATTATAATCATCAACAGTAAGAGTACTTGTTTCAATTGTAATACTACTACCTTGAACTGTTAAGTCACCTCTAATGATTGTATCACCGTTAACTTCTAAATTTGCTGTTGGTAAATCACCTGCACCTAAGTTAATACCAAATCCTCTATTTGCTGGATTTATTACTATGCCGTCATAGTCTGTATCTCCTAACAGTCTATATCTAAATGTATCATTAATGGCATTGTTTTGTATTACTGTGCCTTCAGCAGTAACAAACATTCTAGTTTGTCCACTGTTACCAATAGTTAAACCTGACTGATTTTGAATAAACAACGATCCTGTTGTTGTTCCATTAGATCCTGATGGTAAAAATTGACCAGCTGTTTTTCTAATTCTTAGTCCTGTGTCAGGATCTAATTGGTCAGTAATTAATGAATCAGCAGCGTCAGCAACACCATAAATTCTAAAATTATCTTCATCAACAAAACTAATACCTTTTCTAATACCAGTTGTTATTCCTAATTTTGATTGTTCTTCTAATGTAGGAGTATATACATCATTACTTACAAATGCTACTAGTACTCCGCCTACATACATTTTTAATAGAGTATGATCAACTGCTGATCTATCTCTAACTGTGTCAACTTCCCAGCCACTTAGTCCTTGTGCATTTTCCCATACAGGTCCTACTAATACTAAATCTGTTCCGTCAAAAAAGTATAACTTATTTGTCGAATTATTAATCCAAATATCACCAGCAACCATTTGAGGTTGTGTGTTTTGTACTATAGGACCATTTGATTTGAATGCAGAGCCATCATACACTTTTAGTCGTGCTTCTGACGAATCGTACCAAATTTGTCCTGTAATCGGTGTAGACGGAGCGCCAGTACTAGCAAAATTTTCAAGCAATTTTATTAAGTTTTCATTAAATGCTTCGCCAAAGCCAACATAATTTCTACCTATAAGTGTTAAATCGCAGGAAGTAGTGTCTATTTGTCCGTCTACTAATTCTGTTAGTAGTGTTCCGTTTGTTTTATTAAGTTTGTAAGCCATTAATTGTCTTCTCCTGCATAAATTAGATAGTTTAGTGTTACAAACGGATTTAATATATCAAATGGTTGACCAACTGTACTCTGTGAAAGTATTCCGCCTGTACCTGCATATAATGCACCAGTACTAGTACCAATTAAATCAGCATCTTGTACTGTATGATCTGCTGATAAATTTTGTACTGCGGCTGTCGGGCTAATTGCATAAAATTGCGAACCTGCTGCTTCTGCACCTGCTCTATCGTTTACCATATCGTGTTCGTGTTCTGGTAAGTTAGTTATTCCAAGTGTTACTCTTTCTAAACCACTCTTACCACCGTGTTGATCAGCAGCGTCACTATCTACAACATTTGCTGATCCTCTGCTACCCATACTGTCATTGCCTAGTGGAAATCTTCCACGCATATCTGGAACAGCAAAATATTGATCTGCTACTCCTTGTTCTGTATCAACATCGCCTTTTGGTTTAAAACTATATCCAACTCTACTAAACAATGAACCAAAAGAACTAATTAAATAGTTTGATCCGTCACATATTAACCATCCTGCAGGCAATGGAATATTAACATCGTCAGTTATTCCTGCATAAGGCATAATTGACCCAACTGGAACAATTGCTTTAATGCCTCCTAGTATTCTATCTCTAGGCATTTGAAACAATCCAGCAGGTTTGCTTATTAAAAATAAATCTGTTGCTTCTGATGCAACTGGTTGAGCTGCATCTCCAACTCCTGTATTTGCTGGTGCTGTATTAATAAATGCACTATCAATTACAGTATTAAATGTAACTGTACCTTGCTGACCGTCAAAACTAATATTATTTGCTGAAACATCTCCAGTCATTTGGAATACAGTTGGTGATGACAGTCTATCTGATTGTCCAGATCTACCTGATACTGATCCTTGTACGTCTCCTCGTAAACTTCCTACAAATTCTGTAGAGTATACTGCACTAAAAACTTTATCTGGCTGTCCAATAGTTCTTAAATTATTTAAATCCGGTAAAATTGCTGCTGATACTGGATTAACTGATCCAGTATCTGGATTAATAAGATTTGGTTTACCTATAACTAGGGGTCCGTCTATATCAGCAATGCCGCCAACGCTTAAATTTTTAGCAATACCAGCGCCGCCACTTGTTATAATGCTTCCGCTACTAACACCACTACTATCTGTTAAGCTAGTAACACGTATTTGTTCATCTGTTTGTATTGTTCCGTCAACATCTAATGCATACTGCGGGCTTGGATTGTTAATACCAACCTTTTCAGTACTATCAACAGTTATTACTGTCTTTGTAGTGCCAGCATTATTCATTCTTATTTGTAAATTAGAGCCGCTTATATCGTGCTGTAGTACACCTGCAAACCCATCTACATATAGTTTAAGCTCGTTTGTAAGACCAATATTAACACCTGATGCGTTTTTAACTTTAATAGGCCAATTAGTAGTGTTTTCTGCGTCTTTGCGCATAACATTGCTTGCTGTAATCAACACATCATTTGCTGCAGATAGTCCTGGAACAACTAAATTTAACGATTTTTCTGAAATACCGTTGAACTGCGGCGTTCCGTCACCTGCTATATTGTTTGCTGATAAATTAACCCCAGGTCTAACTCCATTTGGGAATCCTTCTATTGAAGATTTTGGTGTAAACGCTTCACTTGCAATTACGCCAAGTATTTCACCTTTTACTTCAATATATACAACATCGTATTCGTTATTGTCAATAGCAACAACTTTTCCTGGTCGTGTACCAGTTGCTAAGCCTTGTGCAAATTCTGGACCTACTAGCACCCATCCTGAGCCTGCAAACAAGTAAAGTTGTGAGTTGTCTGTATCTACCCAAAGATCTCCAATAATACTATTTTGTGCTTCTGGTGGAAGATTTGATTTTTTTAATCCTCCTGCTGCTACCCAAGTTGTACCATCCCATAATTTAAGTTGATCAACTCCTGGGCTATTGTCGTACCACAGCTGACCTTCTACTGGATTAAGCGGTTGCGTTGAATTAGCAAAATTTTCTAATAGTTTTAAAAAATTGCCAGCAATACTAGCACCGTAAGCAGTTGTATTTCTGCCTGGTAAATCTAAGGAAGTATCTTGGTTAATTGTATTGTCTTCAATAACAATACTACCCTTGTTTACAAAATCTGAATATCTAATCTCGTATGCCATCTATTACACCTCGTTAAAACCGGTTAAACTTTGCACTCTTACAGTGTAATCAATCTGGATAAGTCTATTAAGACTCTTTTGCACAGGGTGGAAAATAACGTGTGTTAGTAATCTACCATCTGCGCCACTAGCGCCTGCACTTATTAAGCCTAATTCGTCAAACACATATAAATTTTCTGTATTTGTTGTAGTATCAAAAGCATCTTGTCCACTAGGTTCGCCATAATCTAGCAAACAACTAACAAGTATGTCTGTATAGTTAGTACCACTTACGTGTCTAGTTTCAATTTTGTTTCTTACAGGATCTGTATTATTACTTGCCTGATCGTCTACTACTTTAGCAAAAGTTTGATTATACAGACTTGCATTTGTACCAGTTGAGTTTGGAGTTAAGTAAGTAATAATGCCAGTTGGATCTACTGCCGTTCCGCCGTTACCAAATGCCATTTTATATATGGGTCCTTGTCCTGCGTTCGCCAACGATTCGGCAAGTGCTATACTCATATTCTCATAATGAATAGCATTTCGTTTGTCTATTAAAACTTCGCCACTTTCAGGATCAGTAATCTTGATGTGTCCTTGTAGTAGTACGCCGTTTAAGTCTTTAAATGTATCTGTCATTTTATCTTCCTGCTAGTGTATTTATTTAGGTAAGTCAGTTGTTGCTCCGCGGATGAAATTCGCAATTGAATTATCTGCATATCTTAGTTGTTCTCCTGGCAATTGCCACGTTTTTCCAAGTTTTCTTACTACTAATATCCTGCTATTCTCAGCTGGAGTTTCTACAAGACTAACTGTAGCAACATTATCGTCTATTGCTAGTGTAAATTCTGGTTGTAGTACAGTATCTCCTTCTGGGCTATTTTGATCAATAAGTCCTGTTATTACGTTTCCGCTTGCATCAACTTCTTGGAACTGGTATGACGGTATTGCATTTTTACGCAATCTACGTCCACCAACAAATATTTCAAATTCGTTAACTCCTTTAGTCGGTACCCAATCAAGTACCACCTGCGTTGACTCGTCATCTAATGCAATTAACGAAACCATTTGATCAGTATAAGGTATAGTTTCAGAATTACTTTGATCCATACACTCAGTACCAGCTTCATATGTATCTTTTGGTCCAGTTCCTAATGTTCCTCTATGTAACTGACCTAATGTATTATTAGATACAGTAAAGTATTCTATACGTTCACCTTCTACAAATAACACCCCTGGAACATTAAGTTCTTTACTAGGTTGCGCAATATTTGTTGCATTATCTAGTACTATTGTCTTATCAGTAATATTTAACGGTTCTGCAAGTGTATAAACATTATCTTTGTTCAATCTCTTATAATGAGTTCTGTTAAGCATATCTTTAAACAATCTAAAGCCAAACTTTTCGTTTGACGGCGTTGCTGCAAAATGTATAACTTGAACTACATCATTTGTTTCTAATTTTCTAGCAATATGTATGTATGTATCTAATTTTACTAATTTATAGTCTACATTAGGTGTTAACAATTCTCCATTTAAACTTACCCAAACATATGCAGTATCAAGTGCAGCAGATCTTAGTTTAACAAGACCTCTACCTAATCTATGAGCATCATAATAATCTTCGCTGCCAACATTAAGAGTACTACGAATTACATTTGTTCTTGTTTCCATCTGAATGTCTTGTATTTCGTGTCTGCTAAACTTATACACATCAATAGTATCGCCATCATTTGGGGCCTGTGTAAGTACTAAACTATCGCCAGCTTCAATTAAATCTACTCCCAGTATAGTTTCTGATGTTGCTCCACTAGTTACGCCAGTAACTGGTAAAGTATTATCGTCATCAACTGCTTCAACTAGTCCAGCAAGTGTTCCTACAATTACTAAGTTTCCGGCTGCATAAGACTTAACTACAGCACTATAAACTGTACTATCACCTGTTCCAACGTTTACAGTTTCACCTACTTCAAAAGTACCTGTAACGCTTGCAAGACTTATTCTAGTATTTTGTGAAAATTGATAGTCTCTATCTTTTGGTATAACTATTTCAAGATCATCACCTGTTTCGCCAACATTATCAAACAGAACTACTTGACTATTAGCAAAATCCCAGTTATAATCATTAAGTAAAAGTAATTTGTTACCATTTAAGTATACATCAACTTCATCTGGACTTAAACTACTTGGAGCTTGCTGTGAAGGATCTAACGGGTATTCTCTAGTAGGAACTACGTACCAGTGTTGAGTGTAACCTGGGTATAATATTGTATTGTTAACTTTAACAATAATATTATGACTCAATGGCAACTTCGTAAATGGTGCCGGATCTAATTGATATCCTACTGTACTACCGTCTCCAACAAATCTATTAACAGTTACTTCACTGTAACGTTGAATATCTTCTTCATTAGTGTCATACAATGCATAAAATATATGTGAATTTTCTTCAGGTGGAACAACAAATTCAATTCCGACTAATCCTTCAAGCTCACCGTAGGAACTATCTGTTTTGAATACTTCAACTTTTGCCGACACACCATCTGCTGTAATATATGATTGTATTCCGTCAATATGAACAACATTAGTTACAAATATTTTAGTATTTCCGTCGCCAGTGAAGTAATCTATATCAAGAATTCTTTCTCCGTTTCCTGCCATTGAAATTATGTTTACTCTATCTCCTAAAGTTAGTCCAGTGTTAAGAGTAACAATTTTTAAGTTGTAATCAATTACATAATCAGTTTCGACAAGTAATGCTCCGTTTACTTTTACTAACAGTGAGTAAATGTTATGTGGTAGGATATCAAGAGCAAATATTTTTTGTGATGCTGTCGCAACATAGTTTCGAGTTGATATTGCGCTGCCGCCAGCTGCTGCTCTGTCATAAACTTTTAAGTCCAGTGTATCGTGTAATTGCCCCGGAACTAATTCTTCTGGACCCTTTGATGTTGTTGGAGTAACAAATCCATCACCATCAATATTAATGTCTCCTGCATCTAATCCTGTTGCAGTACCATACTGTAAGTTACCACCTTCAATAAGACTGTCAAAACCAGCACCACTTGGAAGGAAACTACCGTCACTTGTTGATTTTCTAATAGTAATAGTTGGATCTGAAGCAACGCCTGGTATTGCAGGAATTTCTGGTGATCCTGCTGACAATATGTCTACAACATATCCTGACACACCTGCCAAACTTGGGTCGTCTTGTGCTGGTGTATTGCCGTCTCCAAATATGCTTCTAATAGTAGCAAGTGATGGCTTACTGATAACCGGAGCAATATATGTATTATGGAAAGCATAACCTAGTGGGTTATTTGCTTGAATTCCTGCTTGGGTACGCACACTATCTGCCCACTCAGGAGCAAGACTGCCGCCGTCCCATAATTCTGTATATTCAAACATACTAAAGTTTAGCAAGTACAAATACTCTTTTGCTGCTACTTCAAATGCGTCTGCATCTGTTTTCCAATCATCTGCATTTACTTGATAACCTGTGGGATCCCAAAATCCACCGTCAAATGCTTCTTCCATTGCTGCATATAAAGGACCAGTTGCCCAATCTGCACTAAGATATGAATACAGTTTTATGTCGTCTGTTAAACCGTGCATATGTAGCGTGTGGAATACGTGTTCAATAACTTCTTGTGCGTCTATATCACCATCGCCGTAGCCAGCACCAGTTGAGTTCAAGTACCACACCATATCATTTTGTACGTGAGCATCAAACAAGTCTGTTAAGTTCCAACTAATAACACCTGGGTCAGTTAAGAAGTTTGGAGTATAATCTGCTCCTGCACCTCTAGCTACTCTTTGTATAGTAGGTAACCCTTCGTGCCAAGTTCCTGTATCACCGCTTAGTGTTTGGATCATTGCTCTTTGGTACGTTTCGTTAATGCTGACGCCATTTGGATCTAAGAATAAATCAAACATACGTGCTACTTTTTCTAACCACGCATCTGGAACCGCTGTTTGTCCACCCACTGTGCCAGCACCCATAATTCTTACACCGTTGGTTGTAACTTCACGTTTGAAGA
>OCVQ010002424.1_pt1 | contig 12333 bp, 32 predicted proteins | sample 1539061 | NCBI WGS metagenome assembly OCVQ01 (sample SAMEA3355526, study PRJEB22509) | marine metagenome | biome: marine; feature: river plume; material: water | place: USA | collected 2010-08-08 | depth 0.5 m | reverse complement strand
AAAGAATTCATTACCAAATTCATCTGTAAAATTAATATCTTTATCTCCTTTCATAACTTTTTTTCCTTTTTTTATTTATTTATGCTGTAATATACGAATCTTATTTTAATTTTAATATTCCTTTAATTAACATTTCATTTAATCTTTTAATAGTATTCTCTATAGTATCTCCTTCACCTTCAGAAGCATTTTTAGCAAATTCCTCTAACGAATCAAATTCATTACCACAATATGCTTCATCAACAAACATAGCAGCATCAGTAATTAATATCTCTTCATCACTCATCAAATCCCAATAATCATAATCAATTGAATCTTCTTCAGCAAATCTATTATTAATTAATTCTAATTCTTTTTCTTTTACAAATTCAAACTTCATAACTTTTTTCTTTTTTTATTTATACTATAATATACGAAAAGGAGCTTATGCTCCTTCGTCCTTTATTATAATTCGTTATTTCTAAATAATAATTTCAATTCATTTTCTATTCCATTAGTAATTAACTCTGCTTCTTTTTCTTCAATTAATTTATTCAAATCAATTCCTAATTCTAATAGTTGTGCTTTGAATTGTTTAAATGATGTATAATCTGAATCAATATCTATTCCTAGAAATTTTACATTATCAATATCTATACCTAAATCAAATTCAACATCTAATGCACCTAATTTATCCCTACTAATGAATGCCTGATGTATTAATGTTAACTCAATTGCATCGTTGTTACCTAATTTTACTTCTGTTTGGAAGCCTACCATTAATGTTTTGCTTGTAATTTTCATAACTTTTTTCTTTTTTTAAATTTATATTAATTTCTTTATTTATACTATAATATACGAATTCTCTTTTATTTATTTTATTCCTTTATTAAGGTTAAAGTAGATGTCTTAACAATGTAGCGTCGGGTTTCATTTTGAATAGCACACGTTGTGTCGTCTTCTTTATACCAAACTAATGTCCAAACACCTGAGTATGATAGGCATTTTACTTTATCGCCTTGTTTCATTTGTCAATTTCTAATTTAAAGTTTGTAATAGTTGCTTTAATTGAACCTTGTAGAAAACCGATAAGTGAAGCATCTGATACTTGATCATCATTCCATTTCTTATCTGATTCATCTAATACTCGCTGTAATACGTTAATGTAAATTTCTAATTTTTCTTTTGTCATAACCTTTATTTATACTATAATATACGAATTCTCTTTTAATACTTTTAGTCCTCTAATTCTTCTATAAATTTAACTCCAATAATTTTTTCTGATTTAAAATCAACTTCTTCACCTATTTGTTCTCCATCATCTGCTTCTGCACCGGAAAATATCAATTCTTTTGCTTCTTCCTTTGAGTTCGCTTCAACAACATATTGAATAGTTTTTGTTGCTTTTACTTTTGTTGTAATTCTAAATACTTTCATAACTTTTTTCTTTATTTATACTATAATATACGAAAGAGCTTCTGTTAAATCCCTTCCTCTATTGCTACTTTTAAATCAACTACTGGACTACGATGTACACGAAGATCTGAAACTAACCAAATGTTATCTTTAGTAAAGCAATATGTTAATTCCTCACATGATTGATATATACAATTAAATAAGTTAGGAACACTTTGATTTATTTGTTGATCAAATGGTTCACCTCTATCACGGTGATATGCAACTACAACACCCTTTTCAGGTTGAGCAAAGCTATGTTCACCTGTTGGATTTACATTTTCTGCTATGTATGAAATGCTCCCTAATGCTATTAATTGTTCTACTTTTGAACGATTAGTGTAGTGTTTCTGTAATACTGCTCCAACACCACTAATATAACCATCAAAATGGCAATAAATTGATGTAGTTGTTCCGTCTTGGTTTTCAATTGCTATTCTACTTCTTGTTGACATAACTTTTCTTTTTTTATTTATACTATAATATACGAAAATTAATCTTCTAATTCAATTCCTTGTTCACTTAAAAATTCAACATACGACATCATATCTTCCGGATGTGCTGTGGATTGATATTTTTCCCATGCTTCTCTTAATTCTTTTTCTGTCATTGTTTTTTATTTTACTATGTTTATAGCTTGTTCAATTTTATAAAATAATCGTTTAAATTCATCAATATCATTAATAGCCCATTGTTCTGTTTTCAATACAAAAAATGCTCCATCTGTATTTGAAATACCTAAATCTGATGTACATTCAACTGTAAGTAACTCTATTCCACCCATATCAGTTGATGTACAATTCTCTTCTTGAGTGAACTCAAATGTAACTTTTTCTAATTTAACTTCTGACATAATTTCTTTCTTTCTTTATACTATAATATACGAAATTTCTTTTATATTTTCTATTCCCTATCTTCAACTGTAAAACCAGCTCCATCTACTTTAGGCCCATTATCAATTACTGTTTCAAATTTAATTTTTCCATTTAAAAAGCGACTAACTGTTAAAGTCTCTATATTTGTATCGTTTTCGCAATTAGTTTTCAATTCAATAAATTCTTTTTTATTTGATAACGAACCTCCTAAATACCCAACTCCATCATATGATTTTATTCTATATGATCCGTATGGTTTTTTCAATTCAGTAATTTTCCAATCTTTATCAGTTAATAGATCCAACCGTTTTTCTCTATTTTTAATTGTTGCTGAGTAATGGTATCCACAGTTACCACAGTTTACATACTCTTCTCCCGTTTTGTAATAAAAGTCATCCATTGCCTCTAATTTACAATTCGGGCATTCAATATAGTCTAATACACTTCCCATTTTATTTAATTTAAATTTATTTCTATTCCTAAATTGAGCAAGAACAATGTCATATACATTTCAAATCTTGCCATTTCGATTTCCTCTACTTGTTGTTTAGCTGACTTTCTCATTGTAGTCCTTCAATAAAAAATGATAAAATTCTTTCATCGTCATCCTCTAAACAAGTATCAACTAGTGCTTCAAATATTAGTGATAGTGTTGAGGCACGATCGATTTTTCCTATTAATCTAAAATGTACTTCCTTAAAATCTTTAAATGATTTTAATTCACTTTCAATATCATCCATATTATTACATCCCCTAATATGATCCAATGAATAAAATTCTGCTTGTGAATATTCCATTTCAAAATATTCTATTAATTCCTGTTTACCTTTCTCAAATCTAATCATAACTTTTTCTTTTTTTATTTCATCCAATATACGAACTTTTTCTAAATTTTCTCGTTCCTCAATTAAATATTTTACTTCATCTATTGGTTGAGACATAATCAATTGACGTAGCATTTGATCTTCCATTCCAATACTTCCTAGGAATTGTTGTGTTGTTTCTCCATCTGGGGTAAAACAGGCAATACATCTATTACCTTCGCTGCAAGTACATTTAAATAATTTATTTAAATTCTTTATGTCAGGGTACATTTCTGTAAGATAACCTTTTTCCATTACAACATTGAATTCCTCTATACTATTTTTTATTTGCTGTTCAGTTAAACCATTGTATCTATTACTATAAGTTTTATATCCAATTAAAAACTCAATTGTACCTAAATTAACAAAATCAGGTATGTGTTTTTTAACTTCCCATACACCATATTTTGGATTAGATAAAAATCCGGTTCGTTTCAAATAGGCCTTGTATGTGTGTGTTCTATAATTTGGATTATTATTCCATCTTTTCCACTGTGTTGAATCTTCTTGATTACCTACACTTGCAATTAATTCTTTTGTTGTAAATGTTTCACCTCTTGGTGTGTTATTGATAAACGTTTTTACTGCTTGAAATAAATTCTTTTTTTTCATAACTTTTTTTCTTTTTATACGATTAATATACGAAAGCTTTTTTAAATTTCTTTGTCCTTATTTAATTCATTTAAAATAGCAATTTCAATGGTTTGAACTCCTTTAAATACACCATTTAACAAATAAATGTTTGGGTGGAATTCATCTACTAATTCATTTAACTTTTCTAAAAATGCTTTTAATTGTTCTTGATTGTTTTCTTCGAATTCTGTCATGGCTTTATTTTTTATTTAAAAATTCATTGATACATTCCAATTCCGATTCTTCTAGATTATTAAATTTACTATTTCGAAATTCATCATACAGTTTAAGTGCTTTGTCCCACAAAACATCTAATTCTCTATTGTTTTGTTCTAATTGAGCAGCAATACAAAATACTCCATAATTGTTGTTTGATAATCTATTTTCTTTCATAACTTTCTTTTTTATTTACTGTAATATACGAAAGCTCTCTTAATTGAGAGCTTCCTTTTTAACTTGTTTTGAAAATCTATTTAACAATTCCTCTGAATTTAAATTATCAAATTCAGCATCGTGTTTCTTGTACATATATTCTTTATTGTTGTATGTATCTAATTTAAATTGAATATAACTACCTGATTCAAATTTAACTTCAATAACTTCAAACGAGCCGCTATATTTTGTCCAATCACTTTTAATAGTTATTGTAGCATTTGGATATAGTTTTGTATATTTTTCAACTACAATTTGTTTTAAATTTGTTTTATTTTGAAAATCCTTTAACGCATCTTTTTGACATTCATTGTATTGATTAAGTTTTTCAAGTAATGTTTTAGGTTTGATATAGCGATATTGGCCTTGAACTGTTGAACATTGAACTTTATCTTTATCAAGATCAATATTAAATGTAGCCTTTATTAATTCATTATTTGAAAACCTTAAACCCTTCAACACAATATCACCTGAATAGAATTCAGCTGTAATTTCTGTTTCAAATTGCCAAATTCCATATCCTATTTTAATAGTTCTTGTTTCTAGGGATGATTTGAATGTGTTTTCGAAATCAATTCCCTTTTTAAAACCGGCTTCAACAAGTAACTGTTCAATTTGTTGTACTTTATTTCTTTGCCAATTAGTACTTTGGTTTATATTATCAATATTGCGATCAACTTGACTTTGTTGTTCGGCAGTTAATACAATACCTGCAAATAAATCCAATTGATTCGGATCTTTAAAATTTTCTGTGTCTTTCATAACCTTTATTTTTTTATTTATACTATAATATACGAATTCTCTTTCGATAATCCTTGTCCTTCATTAAAGTTTACTTAAAGTAAATATCATTTCAGCAACTTCCCCAGGTGTGCATCTGGGCATAACGTCGTGGTCTTGTTCTAGTGTAATCCATTTTTCATTTTGAAATAACATCCAAACACCATTGCTATCCCAAGCTGCTACTTCAGCTGTTGTCTCTCCTTGGTCGGAATATGTTCCTTTTCCAAATACAACAGAAATAGTATTTCCATTGCCAAATTTCATTGAAAATCTTTCTATTCCAAATTCTTTGTCATTTTCTGCGTTAAATGCTTTCATCTTCTTCAAATTTCATTGTTGCTACCATGTGATCAAGTAAATACTCTATTTTACCAGCACAATAATTATATTTTGGGTAAACATCGTTTTCTACCATTTCAAAATAACATCGATCGTCTTTAATATAAATGAATTTTCCTCTCATTGTAGAAAAGCAATTACTATTTGCTATACGTCCAATTAGTTCATTTATATTTTTGTGTATTCTGACTCTCGGTGTTACGTTATTCATTTTTTTAAGTAAAAAATTAATCCAATTAATACTGCAATTCCACCTATTAAAATAATGGATACAACTGGAATCCATAATGGGGCTGTTACCCACCACCACGACCAACTAATGTTGTTTGTTAATTTTAATACTAAAAATATTAAAAATAAAATTGTACCTAATTCTAAACTTTTATTTTCTTTCATTTTCCTTTTTATACTATAATATACGAAATCTCTTTTGCTTTACCTATTCCTTTATCATTAAAAACCCACCCAACTTGCATCAGGTGGGGCAAAAGAACTGGTTATGAAGCAGTTGTGTAGTCAGGACAGGACTCGAACCTGCATCTCCTAATTAAGCGTTAGGTACTTTTCCATTTAAGTACACCTGACTAGCAAGTAGATAAAGCGCCTGATCCATGTACCACTGTGGGCGCTTTTAGTTTATTTGGTTTCACTTCATGGTCATCTACTTTTATGCAGCTACGGCTGTTGTGTATTCAGCAGCCATTGCAAATAACTTTTGGTTAATTTCCATATCTTGTTTGAAATTCTTTACTTTACGTGCTTTTCTTGATTTAGCACCTGTTATGTATGTGAAATCACCATCTAATATTTTTTCTTGAATTACGTTAAATACTGACCATAAATCGCTTCCTTTATCTTCAGGTCGTGTTGGCTCTAGTAATTTATCAATATCAATTTTAAATGCTTCAACTTGCTCTTCTGTGAAACGTGTTGATAATGCTTTTTTAGCAAGCGCTTTGGTTTGATCTTCGTTTAATTCAATTGCTTTCATTCTATTCATTGATTCAACAGTTAATGGTAACAATTCAACCATCTCTTTGATTTGACCTTGCAATTCTTCAAACGTGTATCCCATGTGACGCATTTTAACATCATTGAATTGCTCAGTTGAAATAACTAAACCATTTTCACATACCATTCGGAACAAACCTGCTGTGAATGTAAATGCATTTTTTCCATCGTTGGAATTTGTTAATAGGATTTGTGGAAAAACTGTATCTCCATCTGCTCCATTAATTACTACATCGTTGTTACGAAATACTACTAGGTGTTTTTGGAAACCACGTGTTTCCTCTTTACGTGCTTTAACTTGTTTAGCATCTACTACATTCCATCCTAATTTTGCCATATCCTCAATTACTTTAAACGTTGGAATGTGCGTAAACTTGTCAGACACCGTAGGTGCTGCAGTTGTTGAGAAGATTGATGAAGCGCGTTGCTTAATTTCTTCTGTACTTAAAAACTCTTGATTGCTTAGATCCATCATAACTTTTTTCTTTTTTTTAATTAATAACTTATTTATCCTTTTTCTTATACATTTAATATACGAAAAATATTTTTAATCTCCAAATTTCTTTCGATTTCTATTACCTATAATATCTAAATAACCTAATTGGATTGCAATTGAAGTTGTTTTAAATAAAGGGCGAAGATTAGTGTGGTGGTTTAATTTGATAATATCTTCTTCATTTTTAGATGAGGATAGCTTTTTAATATGATCAATCTCCCAAACAATACCATGGTTTTCTAAGGTCATCCCTTCTGTAAATTGGGATTGTAAATGTTGAATAAATTCTTCCATAGTACAACCCAATACACGTTCTGTTTTTTTACCTTTCTTATATATTCCGTTTAACGAACGTTTAAATGAATCTCGTATTAAAACTCTTACAACACCATCTAATTTGAACAACGGATCAACTATTTTTCTCTTTTTATCTCGTTCAATGGTTTGTTTTACTATTTTGGTTTTATTTTTTTCGTAATATTCTTTTACAGATTCTTGATTGGAAGATCTATATACAGAATTACATTCTTTCATACAAGATTTACATTTCCCCAATTTACCATCTTTCATTCCTGAATGGTTATAGTACTCAGTTAATGATTTGTTTTCTTTACAAATAATACAATTTTTCATTTTCAAAAAGGAACCCCAATAGATTTCGAGGTTACGGCTCTACTTTCCATCGGGGCTTTATTAAAATATTTTACACAATAGCCGTAACTCTATCGGTTATACATATTGGAAAATTGCGCTAAAGTCGCGTATTATTCTGATTTAAGATTTTCTAATTCTTTTTTTACCATCTTCCAATACAATCTATCTTCAGGCAATCTCAAGTGTCCGCTTTCAATAAATGTTTCTACGGTAATCATTGCTGTTAATCTTGCATTTTCATAATCATTTAAAAAAGCAATTAATCTATTAATTAATTGTTCCGCTTCTTGTTGTACTGTCATTGTGTCTTGTGCTGTCATTTTATTTTTATTTAATTATTTATCCTTTTTCTTATACTATAATATACGAAAACTTTTTTAAATCTCCTAATTTCCTGTACATTACTTTTAAAAGTAATTTACTGGTAGAATTTGCTGTCATCTATTTCTACTTCAATTTCATCGTCATTTGAGTAGTAATCATCTACAATTTCACCCTCTTCTTCTTCGTCTTTAGGTCCTCTATATTCAGGCAATAGTCCAATGTTTTCTACAATCCACCAAGTTCTATCTTTGTATAGATCAATTGGAACACCTTCAACTTCAGTTACTCCGTTTAATGTTAGTTGGGCTAAATGAGCGATTAAATCACAGGTTAAACCATCCATTTCCACTATATCAAAATCACCCGATTTAAACTTCGTTTTGATATTTATAAACTTTTTCTCAATCACATTTTTCTCTTTCTTAGCCATAACCTTTTTTATTTATTTATTTAATTAATTTCTCTTTAAGTCCTCTTAACAATCCTTTTTTGTATGCAATATAATCTTTTTCATATTTATATGGCCAAGCAATTAAATAAGTGTTTCTTTCACTCTTTGGATAAGTGTAAAAATCTTTTTTTAGTCTCTTTTTAGTCTTTCGTGGTAATCTAAATTTTGTTTTTATTACTCTTTGATTCATTTGTATTTTTTCAAATAATCTCTAATTTCTGCTGCCAATTCATATTCTTCATCACCTACTGCATGTTCCATCATACTTTCTAGCAGTAAATTCCAATCACCATTAAAATCCTCCTCCAATAGATGTTGGATGAATTCTTTAGTTTCCTGTGGTAATCGGCTTTCTTGTATAATTGGATGTAAATTCATATTTCTCTTTTTATATACTTCAATATACGAAAACTTTCTTACATAAAATATTCCTTAAGCAAATGTTTCAGCTAATGCAAACAGTTGTTGATTCAATCTGATATCTTCCTTCATGTTTGTAATATCATGTGTTAGGTTTTCTTGTATACGGTTAAATACAGTCCATAAGTCATTGCTTTCATCCTCTACTCTACTAACTGCAAATAAATCATCAATGTTTATTTCATCTAAATTATCATATCTTAAGCTAGCTGCGTTTCGAGCTAATTTTCGCATATCTTCAATTGATAGTCCTGTATGTTTCATTTCATTTACATCAGTTAACAATTTACTTGCTCTAACATTCATTGATGCAACTAAACGATCTAAATCTCTATAATTAACTTCAGTATGTTTAATTTTATTTTGTTCAAATCCATCAAATGCAATTGCTCCATTGCTACATACTAAACGATACGTTCCTAAATCCATTTGTAGTGGAGATGATCCGTTACAACTATTTGATAGTGTAATTGAAGTAAATGCTTCGTTTTTACCTTGACTGTTTTGTATTGCAAAATCAGGATGTTGTAGTTGAATAAAGTTGTTTGATATTTTCCTATTTTTTCCTCTTTGTTCAGCAACACCTTTTAAATGCCATCCACTATCTTGTAATTTTGTAATTACATCTAGTGTTGGAATATAAAATTCCTTTTGTTTAATTTTTTGAACATTAATAACATTGTTTTGATCAAGCGAATTAGCAAATGCAATTGCTTTGTTTAAGTCGTTATCGACTGGAATAAATTTGTATTTCATAGTTTTCCTTTTTTTATTTAATTGAATATACGAAAGGGAGATTGCTCTCCCTATTCCTTAATTAATCTTCTTTTTCTAGTTCAAACGAGTAATGTACTCCTTCCTTATATATTGAAAAAAACACTTTAAAATCCTTGTCGCAATCACGATTCTTTTCAAAGTGCAATGAACGCTCTAATCCATCTTTACTACGTTCAACTTTGCAAAATGCTTCCATCATGTGTTTCAATCGGTTTGATCCTGCAAATTCATCTGATTTAGTCATTTGTTGTATATTGATGAACGATGTGTAATATCCTTCTGAATTACCGCCTTTTTTCGTTTCATCTTGTAACTTCAAAAACCACGATTCAGCTTGTTTTGATGTACCTCCGTTTTGATCTTTATACATATCTAAAATCTCTGCAATTGAATCAATTCCTATTACATCGTATCCTAAATTAAATACATGTTCAACTGTTTCTTTGATATCATCCATATGATCTTTTAAAAACAATGTTTGAATACAACCAAATGAAGGCATTCTTCGACAGTATTTGTAATGGCCTATTTGATCCATTTCACCTTGTACTAGCAAACATTTTAAACCTTGCATTGTAAATTTAGATAACATATCTAACACTAACGTTGATTTACCTGAACCTGGCCCTCCTGCAATCATTATGCTTATGCCTGGCATTAATCCACCATCAGTAGATAGGATTAAATCAATTTCAGTATTCGTTTTTAAAGGAACAAACAATGATTCATTAAATGCTAAATCATTACCTCTAAGTAATTGTACTTTAGTTGAATCGAATGTTGTAATTTCAACTTGTTTTTTCGGACGTCCTCTGCGCTCTGTTTTCATTTCTCTTTTTTGAATTTTCATAACTTTTTTTCTTTTTTTAATTTATACTTTAATATACGAATTCTATTTTATATCTCTTATTCCTTCATTAAAGCCATTTTGCTTTTTCTTTTGAATCAACCCAATAAATGATAATATCTGCTTTATCAGCACTATTTACTTTATAAACAGGTGTTGCCATAGTAAAATAGATAGGAGCAAAATATATGAGTCCTGGTTTAAGTACTTCAGTATGTGAATTAACTTTATATCCTAAGATGGTTGCTTCATCTTTATTTTTAGTAATATAAATTCTATATTTAGCTGTTACTTCATTTTGTACTATTTTGTATGATTGGGAAATAGCATTAAGTGAAATAAAACACGACAATGTTAATAATATTTTTTTCATAATTTTTTAATTTAATTAACGATTTGAAGGATTGGATAAAAATATTTCTGCACCTGTTCTAGTATCATAGGGCTCTTCAGTTGCTCGATCATAAGCAAACATCCCAATTGCTATAAATAAATATATCCAAAATAAAATAAAATATTTTCCAAATAATCCCTCAATAAACCAAGATAAAAATTTAAATGCTAAACCAAATAACATTAACGCTCCTAATAATCTAAAAAATCCTCTCATAACTTTTTTTCTTTTTTTAAATTTATACTATAATATACGAATTCCTTTTCAAATCTCTTATTCCCTCTATAAAAGTATTTTTTCTAATTTAAATAAAGTCCCTCGTTGAATTGTTTTTAGCTGTTCATCTCTTTCAATGGATCTAGCTTCATTAAAGTCATCAGTGAATTGGGGATAGCCACCTTTTAAGCCACAGTAAACCTGAGCGTGTTCATTTAATATAATGAATTCTGGGTCAGGTTTGCTCCTTAATTTTTTATTTAATATTGATTTCATTCCCTTTTATTTAATGGGAATATACGAAAGATATTTTAAGAAATCTAGTCCTTAAAATCTTGCAAAAGCATCAACTTGAATTACACCACCATCTTGTTCACCACGAGATGTTAACATTTTGTCTGTAGGTTTAACTTCAACTAAAACACCATTGATTTTAAATGAACCACCTTGTTTAAGTAGTTTTTTAAATAGAATTTCATGGCTTTCCTTCCATTCTTCACTTGCTTTAATGATAGTAGCTTTATCTACTTCTACATTATCAAATTTAATTGTAATTCCTTTTCGGATTGATTGTGGTGATATCATGTTTTTTATATAAATAATTTAATTAAAATTCCCCAAACGAGAATAGACATTGTAACTACAATCCCCCAAGTAATAACTAATAACCAATTTAATCTCATTTTTTTTGAAATGTTTTACGGATTTTATCTACTTCATCTAAACTATCTGATTTAGTTTTTGAAGAATTAATTTGTTCTTGATTAATATCTTCTGTGCTGTCAGGGAATAATAGATTTATTAATCTTGTATAATGTTTTATAGCAGGTTGGAGAATTAATATACCAAGTGTACCTGCAATTATAGATATAAGATCTATCTCATTAGTTAAATAAACTGTTAATAGTCTTACTCCAATAGCAACTATTATAACTGCTGCTATAGTTTTAGCTATTGATTTTACTTCAATTTCAAATTTTTCTTTGTTCATATTTTATTTATTATCTTCATTAAACACTAATAGATATGTTATTTTATACCCCATATTAAGGACACATGCTAATCCAATCCCCATTATGAATGAATTCATGTTGGTAACTTCCTCTCTTAATCCATATCCCCAACCTAAAGCAATAATCAAATTACCAAATAACATAAAGAATAAAATTGCTTGACTTGCTAGTGGTGATATCTTTGGTACCATCTTTAATGCAAATCTATTAAAAGGAATTAATAGAATCAATAGAGCTAATCCGAGTAAAAAGTTCATATTTTATTTATTTTTATATATTTAAAACTTTTTATAATAAACTCTGATGATCCAAAATTACCAATATCTTCTCTAATGTGGTTATTTATTTTAATATTCATTTTAGTACCTTTA
>OCVQ010002421.1_pt1 | contig 12346 bp, 17 predicted proteins | sample 1539061 | NCBI WGS metagenome assembly OCVQ01 (sample SAMEA3355526, study PRJEB22509) | marine metagenome | biome: marine; feature: river plume; material: water | place: USA | collected 2010-08-08 | depth 0.5 m | reverse complement strand
GTTTGTTGAACTCGTCTCTCATAAAATTATAACTATGATTAAAGGCTGCTGTTTTAGCAGAATTAAATACCAGATTACCAGTAGCATCAAATAGAACAGATTGGAACCTATCAATCATATCAGTAGAACCACCACGCAACATATATTCTACCGAACGAATCCAAACATCAGAGTCAAATCGAGTATATGTTTCGTCTGCGGCATCCCAGCCAGTAGTATATCCTTGAGTTACCAAATTGCTCCACAAACCATTTACGATGGTTGTTCTATTTGTAGAGATAATATCTCCTGCTGTACTATTTGATGTGACGGTTATATTCGTATCGTTAGGAACACCAATTCTTCTTGATCCTGTAGAAACCAATGAATAGTCGCCAAACTGTGTAGAACATGAACTGAGAATAATTTGGCCGCCACTCATAGCTAAGAAGTGTTTGTGTGCCCACATAGAAATGGCGTTAACAGCGTTGATTAGACCACCATTCTTTGCACAGTAGCCAATGCCATTGTAAGACACAGGAGTAGCACCCCATGTCATGATGTTAGGGAAGATAGAATATTGAGAACAGACCATACCGTCTGCTAAACAAACACCAGCTCCTGTTGGATATCCAGGATTAGGAGGATCGGACAATGGATTTAAAGTACCGCCGGTTACACTTTCTGGCTGTGGAACACGAACAGCGCACTTGTGAGCGTATGGTACGCGCGTGATGACTGCACCCGGTCTAAAGCTAAATGCAAATCCTTCTGTTGGATCTGTTAAGCTATCAAGTCTAAAGTTTTCAATAATGAAACCTTCGATGAAACAACCAGAGCCCATACGGAATACATTTTTTACTTCGGATCCAGCTTTAGGACGAATGAATACCGCTCTATGAACGCCTTGAAGAATACAATTGTCAGGAAGGTCTATATGCCCATGTGTTTCATAGATGCCAGGACCGACTTTAATGATTGTTAGTTCATTTCTTAGCGTAGCAATCTCAACAGCTTTTTCTATAGTTGCGAAAGGAGCATACTCACTTGTGCCATCATTTGCTGTATCGCTGCCGGATGTAGCAACATACAATGTTTTAGCGATTGATGGAAGAGCACCAGGTAGACCAACATCACCAACATTTACCCAAACACCTGCGCGACGAATTTGTAGAAAGTCAGTCTCTTCATTATAGATAACAAGACCGTCAGGTGGAGCTTGAATACTTTCTCTTTCGGTAGTTGTCAGTCTTGGAAAGAGAATACCTTGGTTCTTTGACCATGCTTCGATGATAGCGGCCGGATTTCTTATTGCTGTATTACCAACACGAAGATCACCTGATTTGTATACTACAAACTTTGTATTGGAATTTACATCAAACTTTAAAAGAGTTGAGTTTGCAGATGAGTTAACATCATTGACACTCATTCTTATGGCGTTGTTTACAGATACAGATGATGTAATCCATGTTGCGCCTAAATTAGATAAAGGTACTGCCATTAATCTTCTACCACCAAATGTGTTGTTTGATAATCTTGGCTAGGTAGACCAGTGAAGTGATAGTCTTCTGCCACGATTTGTCCGTTTCCATCATATATGAGTATAGGTAATACCACTTCCCAATATGTAGGTTCATAATACATATCGTAATCGTAAGAAATATTAAATTCTGAAACAGTCAATTCTGTTCCCGAGTCATCACCGATAATAACATCGCCCACTTCAAATACAGGACCGTATATATCATAAAGAACCACTAACCCAGTATCAGGATAAAAGTTCTTTACTCTTGCTGTAGTATTACCTGATCTTACGGTCTCATTGAAGTTCCAATTCATTTACCACCACCAGCTGCTCCACCATAGACAAGAACATCGTATGAGTGTCCTATTGGATTAGTAGCTCCTGCCGGATGTTCAAAAAAACAGGCCTCATGATCTCCAGCGGCAGCATCTCCCATCGCACATATGATCTTTTTTCCAGATATCTCAATACATTTTGATCCATATACAGCAGATAAAGCACCTTCATTACAATGATCGTTTTTATCGCCTTCAACAGCCCATAACAATCCGTTAACAAGAACCTTGTCTTGTCCTGTTACATTTGTTTTGGCACCGCAAAATCTTTTGTCTGTATCTCTATGGGCTCCTGGCACTATGCTACCTTTCTTGGTCTTCCTCTACCGCGCTTGACTTCTTGTTGAACCTGTTCATTAAGAACAACTGGTTCAGTTTTTATCTCATCTGGTACAAATACAGCAACGCCAGTTGAGCCAAGACCACCGATTCGATCAGTCTTTTGCGTTGGCGCTTCCATAATTTCCCAAAGCACATATTCTTCCTTCTTTACAAGTTCGGCCTGTGCAATTCTATCACCATTATTTATCGTCTGATCCACTTCGGAACGATTAGTGAGTAGAATAAAAGTTTCTTGGATGTAATCAGAATCGATTACAGCCTCAAGATTAGCAAGAATAAGTCCCTGCTTATAAGATAGCCCTGAGCGTGGATGAATACGAACTGAATAGCCCTCTGGAATATCAAAGATCAATCCAGTAGGAACAAGGATACGATCACCTGGCATAATACGAATTGAGCCGCTGCTCAATGATCTTGTGAATGGTGCGTTAAAAGAATTGTATCCACTATATGTTGCTTTGCCTTCAGCCTGAAATGAAATATCAAAACAAGCAGCTTGCTTGGTACCAAATTTTGGCAATACTACATTTGGATTTGTCTTGTAAATGTTCAATCTATTCATGATATACTCCGTTGTCATTAAGTTACTTCTTGCCAATCAATAGAGCCGACACAAGTATCTCCTGCTCCATATCCTGCAACCGCTAGAACAAATGTTGTATTTGTTCCTGTAAAATTGTTTCTCTCTAACTGAAATTGGAATTGACCGTCGCTCAATTCACCAGGAGAACCGCCTTGCTGAGCCACATATGTATAACCATTTATATGTGATGTTCCATTTGCAAGTGCTGTTCCTGTTATATTATATTGTACAGCGGAATCACTACCTGCATCTACCCATGTGCCGCCAGTTATCTGTGCGCCTGTTATAACTCTATAAGCAAGTCTTGTTCCATTACCTGTAAGTCCCAAGACACTAATATTCTTTGGAACTACTATAGCATCTTTTCTTTCTGATTTCAATCTAATAGCAACCACAGGATAGAATTGTCCAGCAGTAGATAATGTATAAGATGTATTGGGTAATTGACCAATAGTTTTTGGTCTACCACGCATTTCGTATCCACCTTCGGACATTACAGAAGTACATATGATGCGAAGATTACTATTGTTTGCTGTATCTGCTGTATTCTGTATTTCACAGCGAATAGGCAAACATGCTGTAGTCATGTATGTGTTGTCGAGAATGTTTGCGTGATTCCATGTATGACAGTGTATGAACTTACCGTCAATAACAAACCCTGCTCTTACTGAACCTACGCCTAACCATTCAATATCATGGAATAGAATTTGAGATTTTGACAAATTTAAAGTATATCCAGATGGATTTTTATTTGCTGCAGGATTACCTTCTGGACTGCCAGGAACATTTGAACCATCAACTCTGTCTATGTTCCAATTGGATTGCGCGACTCTTGTCTCTGTAACTGTGCCGCTAGATTTTGAGCGTCTAACAAAATATATATTATTGCCATCTTGTTCTAAAAACACACCATTCTCTGTATCGAAATATCCATATCTTTGTCTTAGTCCAGTCTGTGCTGGTGCCATAACAAATGTCTGTAAGATTTGTAATGATTTGCCTGGCTGATAAGCAAATACGCGATTCGATTCACGATAAACATAATTGTTATTTGCAGTTCCTACAGAACATACTACAGACGAAGAATTTGCGTCATGTGTAACAGTCGTGCCTGCAGAATTGGCAGTACCTACTTTTCCATTATCCTGATATCGATGAAACGAATCAAACAGGGTCATAGGCTGTGAAACTCTTGCTCTACCAAAAGCATCAACTGCCATGCCTGATGGATTAGCGGGACCGATAACACTTCCATATTGATCAGCCAACATAACAACTTCAAATATTGTTTTTTCTTGGTTTAAATACTGATTAGTATCTTTACGGAACTGTGCCATAGTCTATTCTTCCTTACGCTTTTTACCTATATTGTATTTAGCCACAAGATTCCAATCGGTCTTTTCTTTATGAGAAATAATCTTGATTTGGGATAGTGGAGCTACAGGCACTGCACTTTTGTTTTCATCTACCAAACTTACCAGTTCCCACTCAGACAGTAGGTTGGCAATAGTATTAAGACGGGCGCGGTCATCTTCTACGAAGTCTGACTGCTTCCCGTCTAATAAAAATAATTGCTTGAAATGAACGATGTAATATCTACCCTGCTTGTGTAGTATGTGACAGGACTGAAGCGTTTTATCTTTCTTTGAGGCCACTCCAATACGCGAAAGTGTCTCACGAACCTTTAAAAAATTATCTGGGTTAGGTAGCGTTACCTCCACTAGTTCGTTTATGTCTAACATTCAAACCACCTTTACTTAAATACTTCTTAATCTCTTGTATCTGCGTGTCAGACAATAATGACAAGGCCTCTTTAGCCTTCTCGTTGGAATAGTTATAAAATTCTTTCACCGCTTCCAAATTCTCTACAGTATCACGCTTTTGCCATTTCTGGAAAGGCCTTTTATAGGCTCTTACTGTATTTAGCAGATAGTGATATTGTAGGAGATTATCGGTAGATGGCAGCATATTCATCTGGTTTGCGGCCATTACCATATCCAGGTGGAAGGATATGGAACGGTTAACGACGAACGGGACATAGTCCCGCTCGTTCTCAGTGGTGATAACTACCTTCTTAGTCTGTTGGATAGAAGGTATAATGTCTTTGAAAAGATCAGTCATCGACTTCTTTAAAACTTTCCAATGTTGCGCGATCAGTCGGCAAAACAATTTCAGAAACATGAATTCCTTGAGGAGCAAGATACTTGTCTCTCCAGAATTCCCACTTACTTCTTGTGTTTTCCCATTCATTACTTTCTTTATGGCCTGGCTTAGGATGATATATCATAAGTACGACATTTTTATGAACATCAATTGCCTTACCTGTAGAATTTTTTACAAAGATATGCTTTTCGATCTGGGCTATAATAGAGTTGCCAGATGATGCTTTTATAATTTGTGTAGCATTAGGATGCAGCTTCTTCATCAAGTCTGTCATGCTGTTATAGTATTTCTTAACGATAGGCTCTTTCTTAACATTCTCATCAGAGAATGCAACAAAATTATTATTGTGTCCAGTATTAGACCTCTGAGCATACAACTTTTTTGCTCTCTTTGTAATCTCACCTCTTTGAGAGGCATTCAGTCCGTATGATGTAAAAAGATCAACAAACATAGGATGATTAAACATAGGTTTATCCTTGCTTGTATAAAGCTTCTCAGATATAATCGTATTCACAACGAAGTTTGCATAATCATCATAGCTATTATGCTTTTGAGTCTTGCCCTCTTGCTTATTACACATTAATCCAAATGCTTGGATTTCTGGACTAGTGAAATTTGACCATTCATTATATGGTATCTCTATGGCATATAGACCATTCATTGTCGCAACATTAATTGCAGCCCGAGTTCTCTGATTGCCAGAGATAATTTTTCCCGGCATGTTTGTATCTTTGTCCATCAACATGAGAATAGGATCTGTAAATTCAGCCTTTTGACCATTAAAGATCAACTTCAATTCGTTGATATAGTTATCATCTCTCATGTCTCCTCTCACCTGAATAAAGTGGCCACCAGACAATAGCATATTCAACTTTTCTTTGTTATAGAAAGTTTTAGGATAAACATCTGTTAATGAGTTTTCAAAAACCTTAGTGATCTTTTCAAGATCGACAGAAAAGTCCTTACTAAATTTTCCTCCACCATTACTCTTGTTGTAATAAAGTGGATTCTTTACTGCGTTGACCTGCTTGAGCATACGAGTTTCCATTGTTGCCATCTCCTCTTTAGTTCCGGAATATAAAATATTATTAACAATCATAGGAGATGTTTCTATATCAGATTTGAATTCTGAGTTAGTGCTGCTATGAAAATATTTTAGTGTATATACATCTTCTATCTGACCAGAATGCCATCCAAGATAATGTCGAACAATGGAAGTTACTGCATGTTGAACATCTACCCTATATAAGAAAGCTTCGTCGGACTGACTAGCATCTATACTATTATCTACGAAATAACGATCACTAATTTTAGTTTTTTGTTCGAATAACATATTATACCTCAGTTATATTCACAGTAGACCATTAGTTTTGCCATATAAGACATATTTCATCCTAATGAATTCAGGAGTTTCATTAGGATCGAAAAGCATCCAGGCACATCTACCTGTTCCATTACCATTAACAATTCTTCCACTCTCAGTCTCAAACTTGATAAGATCAGATACTATGTGCATATCTGTCATGTGCTTGACAACATCTTGTCTTGCTTTTGCAGCAATGTATTCAACTCTCATCAACAGAAGACAAGGTATTTTCCACTCAAACAACGATTTCTTAATCAGTTCATATCCTAGTGTGAAAGGAGGATTTGTGATAATACCGTCTATGTTATCAGGTTTTGGCATAGATGTAAAGTCATTTTTTATAACATCAGGTGATCTAGGATCAATATCTGTACCTAAGACAACATTGCTGAAGTGTCTTAGTATTCTTCCATCACCCGCGCAAGGTTCCCACCAATTCTTATCTTTTGATAAGAGAGGTCTAGCCAGCTCTATTGCTTCGTGTGGTGTAGGATAATATTCATTTTTTTCTTTTTGTTTCCTGTTTCTCACAGTAAGCACACCTTATCTTTGTCAATTATATTTGATGAAGTCTGTAACATTTTTAACAGCATGTCTTCTTCAATTCGAATAACATCGTATCCGGCTTTTGTCGCTGGTTTTTTACTCCACTCGTCCGACAATTTTTGCAATCTCTCATTTATTTTTGCAACATTCTTCACATCTTTAACATAGTAACAACGCAGGGGCTCAAGGTCATCTTTACTCCAAACACTGAATATGTAAGCTTGATGTTTGATCAGCCCCTTTGCGTGAAAGGCAAAATTGGTTTTTCCATAAGAACCATTTTTCTTCTTCGCAACTTTGCTGCACTTGCTTTCAATTTTTACTGTTACGCCATCAATTATGGTATGACCATCCTCACCGTTTCGACTGAAATTGCAATTATAATTTGAGTCAACTTTTTTTATGATGTTGTAAAATGATGCTAAACTGATAGAGTCATTATCCAATATGTCTATCTTGTAATTTTTATATATATCGTTTCTTATCTTCTTAACAATCTCAATTGAGTTGTTAATCTTATCCAAAGATTCCGAGTCGAGATATTTTGAATTAGACATACTCACAGTCCACCATCAACTCAGTCAGACAAGCAACTAGATTGATTTCTTGATCAGCAACAAATGCAGCCTGATATTGATACTTTGAGATAATCACAACAGCTTGTGGAATACTCTCGGGCTTGAAATACTCATACAGACTATCATAGACCTTACGATAGATCCGCGCTGGTTCAATATCAGAATTGGCTACACACCACTTTCGCATATCACCGAAGTTCTTGTCCTTTAGAAACTTAACCAGCTCGGAAATTTTGCGAACATCTGAGAGTTGTGCAACAATGCCTGCATCCAAAGTGCCAGAAGAACTATACCGCTGTAGCTCATTAAGAGTACGGCGATAGTCAGGGAAGTACTTTTCGATAATCTTCGCAAGAACCGCCTTATCATAAGTGATACCTTCCAGTGTTAGTACATTTTCCATGCGCTTCATCAACTGCATGGCCATCTTGGCTTTCTCATCATTCTTCAATGCAAAGTCAATGACAGAACAACGAGAATGAAGAGCATCAATCAACTTGGACTTGAAGTTACAAGTGAAGATGAATGTACAGTTGGCAGAAAACTCTTCGATAGCACCACGCATTGCTGCTTGGGCATCTGGAGTCATATAGTCAGCCTCGTCTAGAATGATTACCTTCTTACCACCAGTCAGAGACACAGTGGATGCATAACCACGAATGGTAGTTCGCAGCATATCAATACCACGATTTTCAGAGGCATTGATATACAGATGATTGATACCAATCTCATCACACATGGCTTTCGCTACGGTTGTCTTACCAACACCAGCAGAACCAGTCAACATGAGATTTGGAATTTCTTGCTTCTCTACATATTCCTGAAACGGCTTCTTCAAACGATCAGGAAGAATACAATCAGCAATAGTCTTCGGGCGGTACTTCTCGACCCAGAGGAAGGATTCGTTCGTCAATTTCATTCACCATCTTTTGAATTAGGAGTTTTGCACCTTCACCGCCAAGCTGCTGAACATAGATCATCTTGGCGGTAACCATCATGTTGGAAGCCAACATTAGCAAGTCTTCAACATTATCGCACATCATGATCTGCCTGTCAATAGGCTTCATGAGTTCATCCATTCGTGCTATTACATCTTTGGTCATTACTTTACCTTTTTCCATTTTATGCCGAAGCAAAGCTCTTGCATCTTACGATGGAACCAATTGGGTTCTTGCCCTTCACGAGGAGTCCAGACAACACCCATTGGCCCACCAAAGACTTGACATTGCCAATTAGAAGCTTTTGGAGTAGTAAAAGTTACATACTCTCCTGATCTTACCGTATAGATTGATGAGTTAGCAGACCCTTTCAAAATTTTTGGCACATCTTCAAAAGATATCTGCTTTGGATCTTGATCAGGATAACGATACTCAGTCATTACTTCATCACGGCGTCATAGAATTCTTCGAACTGACGGTTCTCTTCCTGCTCTTCAGCATAGTTGGACTTGTAGTAGACCTTGGCCATACGGCGAATGATCTTCTTGTCCACACCAGTCTTATCAACAGCACCATCCAATGCGCTCTTCTGGAAGTCTCGCTCAGAAGCCACGCGCGTCATGCTATCGTTCATTTCACGAATAGCATTCTTCAAATCTGTCTTCTGAGTTTCGGTGAGAGAATTGATACTCACGAAAGGCTTATTGTGTCCGATACCAGCCATATTACTTTGTCTCCAATGCGATGAAATACTTGATCTTGTCCTTGAATACGCCACTCGTAGAAGTGAACTTGGCAAATGCGCCAAGCTGCATCTCTACATCATAGTCACCAGGAACAAGCTTGATGTTATCAACCTTAAACGATGCGGTAAAATCTTCACCCTTATAATCGTTCAGCTTGAATGAAGCCGAGTTCGAAGTATCGTTGGCTTTCTCATGGGTCTGCAAACGAATTTCACCATTCTTACCAACAACGGAAAGATGAGTGAGATTGTTCATAGCTGCCAAACGAAGAAGCTTGGTCAGAATGGCATTTGTGAGAGTGAAGCTAACATCGACCTGCTTAAGCTTCAACTCCTTGTCGGGAGGGGATACGATAAGATTTGGCGAACAAGAATAATAATTGAAGGCAATATCACCATCATTCATCATTACGGAGTTTTCCGTGAAGCTCAAATCAGGATTTCCAAGAGTAGAAACATTACCCAGGAACTGATTTAGATCATAGATACCGAACTGAGACGGAATCGCATCTTCAAGTTCAACTTCAACAAGAATGGACTTCTCAGGGGAAATAGTCTTCTGGACATTTCCCTTCTGCAAGACAAGTCCGGAATTGATTGCAGAAAAGTTCTTCAATACACTCAGGGTGTTTTCACTAATCTTCATAATATATTCTCCAGTGTTTTTAGTTTAGGCTGCTAGTATAGCAGGCTTTTGCGGGCCTGTAAAGACTTTTAGCATGTGACCGATGTCAGCTTCAAGCATGGAAATGCTTCCATTGTTATCAAGCTGATAATCCATAATCTGACCTGCCCATGCCCATTCCGAATAGTGGACTTTGTATTGGTCTACCATCGCATCTTCGGCAGCAGACTTTCGAGAAATCTGTTCGTGAGTTTCAGCTTTCTTGTTAGCAGTAACAGCAGTATCGTACCATTCAGGATCAGCACCGCGGCAAACACGGACAGCAAAGCCGCCCTTTGATCGCATCCATTCGATTTCATTTGGGAATCGAACATCAGCAATAACTACATTCTTATACATTTCCATCTTACGCTCAAGCGCATAGACCCAAACATCCTTATGAAATACATCACGACCGGCTTCGGTACCCATTAGCTGTAGAGCAAGGCGAGGAGAGAAATCATAGCCAAACTTTGTCGACCACCATTCGTCCTTAGTCTCGCGGAAACTACGGCTTTCATCCGTATCACCTTCGAGGAGAGACCGCTGCCATCCGAAGATGGCAGCAGTGGCATCCTTAACAGCATCCGCAAATGAAAGCTTTACGAAGCCGTGTTTCTCAACTAGAATATCAGCCGCAGTTCCTTTACCACTACCGATAAAACCAATTACACCAATGATCATTATAGATTTCCTGTATGATTAGCGATTGATTGCATATTGCCAGTGAAGGCATAAGAGCCAACATGCTGTGTCTTCATCCAAGGGCACAACCAAATCTGCCCGCCCATCTTTCTCCAGTACTGACAGAACATATAATCTTCTGAGAGATAGCGATGAGAGGCAGTCTTCTCTGCTTCCATAAACTTCTTAGCAGCTCCACTCACATCTTCACCATTTGAAGCCTTCAATACAAGGGAGTAAAGATCATCATATGTATATCCATTATCCATAACAGTGTCAAAGTATGCATGAATATAACGAGTGCCGTCAAAGTTTACTTGACCAATATGATCAGGCTTGTAGTTCTGCTTAGGATAAGCTTCTCTGAACTTATCAAAGACCTCTCTCTTGACCATCATGTAACCAGTACCAAGTTCAAGAACCTCAAGCGGCTCTCTTACATTGAACTGCTTCGTTCCTGGAACAGGATTGAAAACATAATCACCTACAAGATTTTCAAGTTCTCCTGGACCTATTGCAGGATTCTTTGCCATTGCTGTTGCAATATTTTTCCAGTTAATAGCCTTCTTTGGATAAGGAGCGCCGATCACATCCTTATCTAAGGCCAACATCGCAAGAATATCTTGCGGTTCGAAATGAATATCAGAATCGATAAAGAGTAGATGAGTATAACCAGAACGCAAGAATTCATCTACGAGATAGTTTCTTGCGCGAGTAATTAAGGATTCGTTGAATAGGAATGAAAAACGATTTTCAATTCCATATTGAAAACATTGTGCTTGAAGATCAAGACAAGCCTTCATATAAAGACCGTGATTGACACCGCCGTACATTGGTGTGGCAATGAACAGCTTTGCTTTTCTTAAATCTTCAACTTTGATTGATAATTCCATGCGGGTACTCCATAATAAAAAGGGATGCTACGCTTATATATAGCATCCCTTTTTGAACATGTCAATAAAAATTAGGCAGCAAAACGATAAAACATCTTGCGCTTACCGTTAACAGTACGGTAGTTGCTATAGATGGTCTTGCCTTCAAGGGTGCGTAGGTCATACACACGCTTGGAAACGCTGGTCTTCGGAACACCAGTCAGACGGGCAATCTGGGCAACAGTGATGCCAGCACCCTTAGTATTCTGACGGAGAACCTTAGCGACCTTAGACAGTTGAGACATTCAATAACTCCATAATAAAATAACCGCTTTGTTGGAACAGACACTATGGCGCGGTTGTCTACCATAGTGTCTGCTATTATACATTAGGCAGAACCTAATGTCAACTCTTTTTAAGTGAAGACCACTTCGTCTTCATTCTTAGACTTATCTTCTTCCTTAGTTTCAGACTTCGGAAGAACCTTTTCATCCAGCTTGGCGTAGAGATCAAAGAAGCCAGTCTTGGTGTCCACATCAAAGCGGTTCAGACAGAGCTTGATTGCCTTCTCACGATCCTGACCGAAGATGGCGTAGGCTTCGCAGATATGAACCAGACGGCGAGTGGAGATGATATCGGAGACCGCACCATCGTAGAACGCCTTACGGATCATGTCAGCCCAGTTGACCAGCTTGTCAGCAAAGTCCTTGTCCTCAATACCAGAGGTCTTCAGGACATTGTTGAGGATCTTGGCCTCAGTCTTGGTCGAAGGATATTCCTGCTCAAAAGTGATGCTGAAACGCTCAAGGAAGGCTTCGTTCATCACATTGGTGCCGATGAAGCGACCATCGTCCGAACCCTTACCCTTAGTGTTAGCAGTGGCAAGAATGTTGAAGCCCGGAGCCGGAGTAACCACTCGATTGATCTTCTTCAGGTAAACGGGCTTACCCTCGAGGATCGGCTGGAGACACATGAGCTTGGCATCACCAAGATCCACTTCGTCCAGAAGCAGGATGGCACCACGCT
>OCVQ010002416.1_pt1 | contig 12357 bp, 5 predicted proteins | sample 1539061 | NCBI WGS metagenome assembly OCVQ01 (sample SAMEA3355526, study PRJEB22509) | marine metagenome | biome: marine; feature: river plume; material: water | place: USA | collected 2010-08-08 | depth 0.5 m | reverse complement strand
ATAGTATAGCGCCTCGCGTAACTATTGCAGCTCCCAGTTTTACACCAGCAACGACAACTACACCTTCTGCAGCCGCTTGGGTAGCAATGGCCTACGGCAACAGCAAATTTGTATTAATTTCTACAGGTGCAACCACTACCGCTACCTCAGCAGACGGGGTAATTTGGGCAAATGGAGGCTCGTTACCTGCTAGCACAACTTGGACTGACGTTGCCGCTGGAGCAGTTTCCGGAACGACATATCACGTTGCTGTGGCCAGCGGCGGAACCGCATCAGCATATTCTACCAACGGTGGAGTATCGTGGACTACTGCGGCTTTGGCCTCCAGTGAAACATGGACTGCTGTAGCCTACGGTAACAGCAGATTTGTTGCAGTCAGCAGTGGCGGAACAGCAACTAATATATCAACCAATGGCACAACATGGATTGCCGGAGGCGCACTACCCAGCTCAACTTGGTCGGCAATTACCTATGGTAACGGAAAGTTTGTAGCAGTGGCTGGCAATGCCAGTGCAACTACAGCAGCAGCATATTCCTCAGACGGGACTTCGTGGAATTCAGCAACACTAGCAAGTGCAAACTGGACCAGCGTTGCCTATGGTAACGGTCGATTTGTTGCTATTGCCCAGGGCTCAAATATAGCAGCATGGAGCTTTGATGGTGTAACTTGGAATGCAACAACCTTACCAAGTGCCGGCAGCTGGTTAGAAGTTAGATACGGTCAAGGAACATTCCTAGCCATGGGAGGCTATGGCGCCGCTTCAACTAATATCATAGCTACTAGCACTGATGGCGTAACTTGGACGTCGAGGACAATATTAAATACTCAGGCATGGGCTGCAATAGCATTTGGAAATCCAAGTAGCACACCAATATGGGCTCTTGCAGTTACTGGATCAACAGTTGCACAATCCATTCCAAACTTTACTCGAGCTAAAATTAGGGGTATAATTGTAGCTGGACGAATGAGTTCTATTAGAGTTATCGAACCAGGGTCTGGTTATACTAGCACTCCTACAATCACAATCACCGACCCTAATAATACTGGAGAAGTTGTTACAGAGATTCGTAGAGGAAACGGCGCATTGGCCAATCCAAGTTTTACTAACAGAGGTTCTGCATATGTAACAGCGGTAGCAACTATTAGTGGCAACGGCTACGCAGATAATTATCAAACTGGAAGTTACTTAACTGTTAGCAATCTAACATTGTTGCCCGGACCAGGTGCAAACTTAAATCTAGCAACAATTACAACACCTACATACGCTGTAGTAAGTGTTGATAACATTACAGGATCTGCTGGTAATTTTTCAGCAAGGATTCGTATATTTCCTAGTTTAGATGTGGATGAATCTCCGCTACACTTAGAAGCTGTTGAAATTAGAGAAGACTACAGTCAGTGTAGAATTTCAGGACATGACTTCTTAGAAATTGGCACTGGCACACAAACCGAAACTGAGTATCCAGCTACTAATTTAACTAATTTAGCACCAGAAAATCAAACCTCGCAAAATGGCGGCGGCCGTGTGTTCTACACATCAACCGACCAAGACGGTAATTTCCGAGTTGGTGAATTGTTCCAGGTAGAACAGTCCACCGGCGTTGTTAGTATTAATGCTGATGCGTTTGCATTAAGCGGACTAAGTGAATTAAGATTGGGCGGTGTAACACTGGGTGGAACTGGTGCTACTATTAGAGAATTCTCAACAGATCCTACTTTTAGTGCCAACAGCAATAATATTGTGGCTACGCAGAAAGCTATCAAAGCATATATTGCCAGTAGAATTGGTGGTGGTGGTTCTGATCTTGACGTTAATGAAATTCAAGCAGGATCTATCAAATTTTTAGCACCTAATCTGATTGGGCATATTGGCGGATCAATATACACGCTAAATGTAACATCAAATGCCAACTTTACACGTGGTGTAATAGGCACAGCACTGGCCATGAACTACTTCACTAGGACATTTACGTAATGATGTTACATAATGTGAAACTCAATCTTTGGCTAAATATTATCAATAGGAACGTTCGGAGTATCTAATGGCTGAATTCAAACTTGGAAGAATACGATTTATCTGGAAAGGTGCATGGGTAACCAGCACTATATACATTAAAGACGATGTAATACGCTATGGCGGTAAAGTCTTTATTTGTCTAGTAGGGCATACAGCCAATGCTGATTTCTACGTTGATCTAAATTCAGGAACCCCAAAATGGGGACAAATGAGCGATGGCCAAACATGGCGTGGCGACTGGGTAGGATCGGCAACTAACTACAAAATTAATGATGTAGTAAAATGGGGCGGTCTGCTTTACATTTGTAAAACAGCACACAACAGTCAAACTTATCTAGAAGACGATCAAAGCAAATGGGATTTATTTGCAGAAAGCTTTGATTGGAAAAGCACTTGGGTAGTATCAACATACTACAAAGTCAACGACGTAGTAAAATACGGTGGCCACACTTATGTCTGCGTTACTAGTCACACCAGTAATGCCAGCGCAACATTATTAGCTGGCGGCCTTGAAGCAGATTCTGCCAAATGGAACATTGTTCACCCTGGCTTAGAATACAAAGGAACCTATACAGGTTCTACACGATATAAAATCAACGATGTTGTCAAGTATGGTCCAGACTTATGGATTTGCACAACATTTTATTTGGCAGGTTCCGGAGCATTTGACGAATCTAAGTGGCAGTTATTTGTTGGCGGCTTAGAATTTGAAGATACTTGGAACAGTTCAGCAGTATACCAGCCAGGTGACATTGTCACACACAGTGGATATGTTTGGGTTGCCATCACGAATCATACCAACAGCACACCTCAAGCAGCTAGTGCCAATTGGGATCTATTCACTACAGGATTTAATTTTGTAGGTGATTGGAACAACTATGACGACTATCTACCAGGTGATGTATTACGTCACGGCGGCTATACATACCTATGTAAAGTTGCTAACAGCAATCAACAGCCTCCAGACGCTGGAATTGAAACATACTGGGCACTATTAAATCCTGGTATTAAATGGCGTGGCACATGGATCAACGGCAACCCGTATATTCTAGGCGACACAGTTAAATCAGGTAACGGTAGTTATATTTGCAAACTGGCACACACTGCTAGTTCTGGTGTAAACGATCCAGTAACAGAATCAGCATTACCTGTAACTACCTACTGGGACTTAGTGGCCGGCGGCGTAGAAACAAATGTGTTAACCACACAAGGCGATTTAGTTTACTACGGTGGCGCAGGTCCAGCAAGATTACCTATTGGCCGAGAAGGTCAAGTATTAACAGTGGTCAACGGCATACCGGCATGGAACACCTTTGGAGATATTCCAGGCGTATACTATGTTGGACCATTAGGGTCTGATGATATTTTTGGTCAATACGGACTTACTCTAGATAAACCATTTGCCAGTATTCGTTATGCTCTAGGACAAATTGAAGACGGCGGCAGAAATATCAATGCTGCTAAACTTCTAGAATTAAATCGTCAATTTATTCAACGTGAGATAGTTGAGTGGACTGAAGAACAAATTCTCAATAACACTGCTCCATTTATCACGGCATTTACCTATGACACAGTTAAGTGTGAACGCGACATGGGTCTCATCATAGATGCTGTTAAGTATGACTTAACGCACGGTGGTAACACTAGAACACGTCTAGCAGCACTGGCCTATGTAACCAGCCCTGGTAACTTTTACATACTTGGACAAGAAGCAGAAACTGTGGCCAGTATTGCCTATGGCTTAACTGTGATTGCCAAAGTATTGACAAATGCGGCCCCAACGGTTAATTATCAAGCACTGCAAACTGCAACTTGCACTAATACAACCACTGGAACAAACCGTATTACAATTTCAGCAGGCACTGGTGGAACTAGTAGATTCAAAGCAGACGATGCTGTGGTATTCACCGGATCTACTTTAGGTAACATTGTTGCTGGAACAACATATTATGTTTTAGATATTATCAATGCTACACAGTTGAGAATTACTGCAACTAAAGCTTCAGGCACACCTTTTGCGTTGACCACAGCAGGTCCTGGGTCGTTTACAATAACTACAAAACAGATCGCACAGGTCCTTGGCGCAACATATTTGGCAGAAACTGGTTCGTATACCACAGTGGCCAGCCTAGTTGGTGTTGTTACCGATGCAATCACTGCAGGAGTATCTACTGGAATACCAGTAGAAGCCAAGGCACATGACACATTATTTGTTAAAACCGGAACATACAGCGAAGTTCTTCCTATTGTAGTTCCTCCAAAATGTAGTGTGGTTGGTGACGAACTACGTAGCACTATAGTTCAGCCAGGGTCTGGCACTGTTCACATAACTGATGTAGCAGTCAGCTTGGCCAGTATAAACCGTATTCAAAGTATTATCAGCAACGTTGTTACTGGCACTACAGTAACCCCCACAAGCGGTAATACAGAAACTCAGCGTCAAGAATGGCCCTTTGCCACTGCCACTCAAGGAAGTTTAGCATCTGGGTTAATGACCAACATCTACAATTATTTAAACTATCATATCAATGCAGTTGGCAGTGATCCCACAATGACTGGCACTAACACTGCTGTGACAACATATGATATCCATGCTGCTGTGAGAATATTAGAAAGAAACAAAGATTTCTTAGCCAACGAAGCCACAGCATTTGCTAACTTTACATACAGCTGGACTGCCACTGCTACCACAGGCGGAGCCACAGATCAAATTACAGTAAGTTCTACAACTGGCATGGCGGCAAACATGGCCATCAGATTCACTGGCACTGTATTTGGTGACGTTGCTCTAAGCACAACTTATTACATTAAAACAATAGGTGCTGGCGTGATTACTATCAGTGCAACCCGTGGTGGTGCAACATTTGATCTAAGCACTACCAGCGGAACAATGACTGTTAGTTATTACTATGACACAGCTTTATGCAAAAAAGACATTGGTTACTACGTAGATGCTATCAAGTATGACTTAGTTTATACTGGTAACTATAAATCATTAAGAGCAGCCAAAACATATCGTCGTGCGCAACAAGGCAGTATAGCAGAAAACATGTTCTTCTTACGCAATGCCACAACTATGCGTAACATGACATGGCAAGGTTTAACTGGAACATTAAGTGCAGTCAATGCCTATGGAACTAAACGTCCATCAGCTGGTGCTTATGTAAGTTTGGATCCAGGTTATGGTCCAGCTGACACTAATGTTCATATTTTAACTAGATCACCTTACATTCAAAACGTCACTACATTTGGCTTTGCCTGTATTGGCATGAAAGTTGACGGGGCACTGCACAGTGCAGGCAACGACTCCATGACAGCTAACGACTTCACACAGGTATTAAGTGATGGAATTGGCGCCTGGCTTACCAATAACGGTCGTGCTGAATTAGTTTCAGTGTTTTCATATTACAATCACATTGGATACCTAGCTGAAGACGGTGGAAAAATTCGTGCTACCAACGGTAATAATTCATATGGATCATTTGGTTCTGTGGCTGAAGGTATTGATGCAACTGAAACTGCGGTCACTGCCACTGTTAATAACAGAAACTTAGAAGCACAGATTGCTTATTCATATACCAGTGGCGCAAGCATTTATAGAATTGAATACAGCAATGCAGGTGTAAATTATACTACTGGTTCTTACACTGTTGCTGGTCCCGGCGTCAACGGTGCTGCTACCATGGATGAATTCCGTGACAATGCAGTTTATGAAGCCCGTATTGTTGACCTGGATTCTACCAACGAAGGCGGCGCAGACTATAAAACTGCTGGAAATACAGCCCAGGGCGGTAATACAACAACTATCACTTTGTCAGCTAGCGATACAGAAGCTAGCCCAATATATGTTGGCATGTCCATACACCTCACAGCAGGAACTGGGGTCGGACAGTGCGGATATATTCAAGCATACAACTCTGGAACAAAGATTGCCACAATTTATAAATTGTCAACCGGCACAGCTGGATGGGATCACGTAGTTCCAGGAACTGCAATCGTAGCAGCATTAGATTTAACTTCAACTTATATCATTGAGCCAAGAGTAACATTTGCAGCACCAGGATTTACAGCAACCAATAGAACACTGTCAACCAGTGCTACTTGGACTGCTGTAGGCTTCGGTGGCGGCAGATACATCACTGTTGCCTCGGGTGGAACTACTAGTAATGTATCAACCAACGGAACAACATGGGCTCTTGGAGGAGCATTGCCGGCCAGCGTAACATGGACTGATGTTCAATACGGTGCGGCAGACAGTATTTGGGTTGCCATTGCCAGCGGCACAAGTCAAGCGGCCAGTAGTCCAGATGGCACTACTTGGACCTCTAGAACAATGTCAGCCAGTGCAAACTGGACCAGTGTTGCCTATGGTAATAGCCGCTTTGTTGCTGTAGCATCGGGTGGAACAGCAACATCTTATTCAGATGATGGCCAGTCATGGGTAGCAGGTGGAGCGTTGCCAAGTTCAACAACATGGTCTAGTGTTACATTTGGTAACGGAGTATTTGTTGCAGTGGCCACAGGCGGCACTGTTTCAGCATATTCAACCAACGGCACAGCTTGGACACTAGGCGGAGTATTGCCAAGTTCAACAACGTGGTGCAGTGTTAGATACGGTAATGGCCGTTTTGTAGCTATTGCAGGCACTGGTGGTGCAGGCACAGCAGCCGCTTATAGTTTAAATCTTGGTGTGACGTGGATTGCATCAACATTGCCAACAAGCACCACATGGTCAAGAATTGACTACGGTCAAGGATTGTTCTTTGCAGTGGCCACAGGTGGCACTGCGGCAGCAAGTAGCCCAGACGGAGTTAATTGGACTTCAAGAACATTGGCAACCAGCGCCAGTTGGAACGACGTGGCATTTGGCAGCATCAGCGGAGCACCTTTATGGGTGGCTGTGGCCAGCGCAACCGCCACAGCTCAAAGCATTGAAACTGGCGCAACCGCAATAGGACGAGCTGTAGTTTCTTCTGGACAACTTGCACAGATTAGAATTGTTGAACCAGGCAGTGGCTATGCTAGTGCCCCAGCAATTACTATTACAGATCCTAACAATACTGTAGAAGCAACCTTTGAAGTTAGAATTGGTGACGGTGTATTAGGTAATCCTAGCTTCTCAAATAGAGGAACTGGCTATGCTACTGCTACCATAACTGCCACAGGTGACGGTTATGCAGACAGCTATCAAGTTGGCGCATATATCTATATCAACAACATGACTGCTATTCCTACAAACGGTAGCAATGTGCAGATTGCGGGCATTGACGGGATCTGGTATAAACTAGTTAACTTAACTGAACAGGCAGGAACTGCTGGCAACTACAGTGCAAGAATACAAGTTAGCCCTGTGATAGGCATTGCCGAATCACCAAATCATGCTGCTGCGGTAACTATGAGAATTAGATTCAGTCAAGTTCGACTAACAGGACATGACTTCTTGGATATTGGAACTGGTAATCAAACAGATACTAACTATCCAAATACACCAGTATACGACCCAGTTCCAGCTAACGAAACTGTTGATTCGGGTGGCGGTCGTGTGTTCTACACATCAACTGACCAAGACGGTAATTTCCGAGTTGGTGATTTGTTCTCAGTTGAACAGTCAACAGGTAGTGCAACATTGAACGCAGATGCGTTTAACTTGAGCGGATTAAATGAGCTTCAACTAGGAGCAGTTTCACTCGGTAGTAGCAATACTGCTATTAGCGAGTTTTCAACAGATGCTACTTTTGCAGCCAACAGCGACTCAATAGTGCCGACCCAAAAGGCCATTAAGTCATATATAGCTAGCCAGATTGGTGGCGGTGGTAGTTCGATTGTAGCTAACTCGTTAGCTGTAGGTAATACTTACTTAACAGGCACATCGATTTCAGCAGTAACGGGATCAGTTGATTTTACATCTAACATCAACTTTACTCGTGGAATTACTGGAACCCTTTTAGCGTTAAACTATTATCTACAATAAATAAATAGAATGGAGAAATAACAATGGCAACAGGAAGATTAGGAGTAGCGGCACCAGCGGCAACGACATGGACACAGGTCTATATCGTTCCATTAACTACGTTTGGGGTGCTTACATTAAGTCTTTGTAATAGAGGCGGAACGGCAGCTACAGTTCGCGTAGCAGTTACCACAACAGCAGCACCGGGAACTCCGGCTAACACTGAATTTATTGAATATGACTCAACAATCGTAGCCAACGGGGTGTTAGAAAGAACTGGTATTGTAATGGATGCAGCAAGTGCTAGGTATCTTAACGTATATGCAAGCACAGCTAACATAACAGCCGTAGCTTATGGTATTGAAACAAGCACAGCTTAAGGAGATTGAGTAATGGGTCGTTTCATTCCAATAACCGTTAACTTTACAGCTGAAAAGCGTGTAGCTAAAGTGCCAAATGCTAAAGTTTACTATGATGGTAAACAATGTTGGCAATATAAAGTTGTCTATGACAAGCCTGGGACGTATTCATTTACACCTCCCGCAGGCATCACTTGTCTAAGAACCGTGATTGTGGGCGGTGGAGGCAAACCTATTTGCACCAGCGGTAACTGTTGTGGATATGGTGGTGCAGGTGGTGGATACAGTGAAAAATGTATGACAGTGTCCCCGTCAACAGCATTATCAATCACTGTTGGACGCCAACAACAAGATTCATCTGTGAGTTGCAACTCAGTTGCGGTTCACACAGCCGGCGGTGCCGCTGGTTGTAATCCGGGAGTAGCCTCCGGAGGCGACTGGAATAGTCGTGGTGGTTGTGCAGGATTTGCCTGTAACTACTGCGGCGGTTCAGTAAGCCACTATTGCGGCGCATGTATTTGTATTAACACAGCAATTTGCTGTGGTTACTGTTTAGTGTTTGCTTACAACCCTACACAGCACGGGGATGCCAACGGTTGCTGTATTGCCAACTACCCAGGCGGTGGATCAGCTGGATCACCCAGAGCATGTTGTGGCGGGTGCTCTCCAATTATTTGCGGTTCGGGAACAGTGGGCCACGGCAGTATTGCTTCAGGCGGCGGCGGCGTCGGCAGTCAACAATGGGCCAAAGTTTGGCACTTTAGTTGCTGTGAATGTGCTTGTCCAAATTTTGACGGTAACGTTGGTGGATGCCAACACTTCCAAAGTGCTTATCCTACCAGTGCATCTGGCGGCGGTGGCAGTCATGGAAGTATTCCATGCCAGTGCAGAAGTTGGGAAGGTATTTGCCAATACCACTATTGGATGGGCGGCCAAGGTGGCCCTGGCGGTCGCGATATTCCATACACAGATCCACAGGCCAATGTATGGCATATGAACTGGACCAACAGATTTAATAACAGCTACGGTGGTTGCTGCCGTGTATGGAAAATGCAGTGGAATCCTAAAAAATGTGATCCACAAAGACAGCAATGGTGGGATATCTGTGATATTTCTGGCGCAGGCGCTCCAGGGTTTGTTAATTCTGTAACATATTTCTTCTGTTGCCAAGCTACACAAATGAGTGCTTTCTGGGGTAGACCTAGTAACGCTGGTGAAGGTGCAGGCACTGGTGGCATCACATTCCGTTGCTGCAATGCAGAACAATTCGGCGACGCATATCCGACCCATCCAGGCGGTCCATCTGACGGAGTTAACTGGCTAATGGTATGTTGTCTAGGTCTAATGGCAGATCCTCACCGATGTGATGCAGCATACAAGTTGAAAGACAAATTAATTGGTAGTTTTATTACCTGTGCAGGAACACTAGGTGGTTCTGGCGGTGTTGGACTATGCTTCTTTAGTAGTAAAGCTGGGTTTGGTGGTGGCGGTGGTGCTGCCAAGTGCCACATTATTTGCGTATGCTGGGGCGGCAGCTTCAACAACTGCAACGGATCAGGCCCAGCACTGGCATTTCCCCCATGCTATTTAGATAACCTTGTTGTCAACGCTGGCAGTGGTTTGGCAATAATTTATTATAAGGAAGCATAATAATGGGTCGTTTTGTAACAACCACAACATCAGCAACACTGACTACTTGCTATCAGTGTCCTACACACAAGTATTCATACGATGCAAACGAATGTTGGCAAAATAAATTAGTATTAGATCGTCCAGGAAATTATACATTTACTGTGCCTTCGGGCGTAAGTTGTATTAGAACCGTAGGAGTAGGCGGTGGCGGTAAACCATGTTTCAGTGATTTTTACTGTAATGCTGCCGGAGCCGGTGGTGCATATGTAGAAGCAGTTCATACTATAGCATCGGGCTGTGTAGTAACAGTAGTTGTTGGACGACAACAACAAGACACTACTATTTCTTATGTTTGCTCCGGCGCATCAACCGTGACACATACAGCTGGCGGAGCAGTTGGATGTAATCCGGGAGTTGGTTCAACTACCAGCGCAACAGCGTGTGTTTTTTGCAGTCGTGGCGGCTGTGCTGGACACGGTTGTAACTTTAATCAAGCAGTGGGAACATGCGGATCAACATGTTTCTGTTGCGGATTTACACAATGTTGTGGCTATTGTATTGTATACAGATGTAATTGCATTACAATGACGCAGGAAGATTATTGCAACCCATATTTTTCAGGTGGAGGATCAGCAGGTAGCTTTGTTCACCCATGTGGTGGCTGTGGTGGAACCGTGAAAAATAAAGGTCTGCAAGGATATACTAACAATAATACTGGTGGTGCTGTAGCCGGCGGCGGCGGTGGTATCGGATATATTAATAAAGAATGCACAGTTACAGCATTTTGTAACTGTGTTTGCGTAAACTATCAAGAAGGTCACACCATGCAACGTTGTGCTCCAACAGTTGCAGGTGGTGGTGGCGGCAGTCGCTGGGCGTTCTGTATGACACCATGTGATCGTATGCTGTGGAACGGACTATGTGAAAACGGCATGTGGCGTGACGGATCAGGCGGCTGGGGTGCTCCTGATAACCAAGAAGGCATCGGCGGCATTGTATATTGGGTATGCCACCCATGTAACTCAGCTGGTTCAAGCCATTGGGAACATTGCTGTTCAATACCTCCAAGATACTATCCATGGCACGACATACACAGTATGACTGGGTCTGGCAGTTCAGGAAAAGCTATTAGCTTCTGTGGATACTGTTCATGGCAAAGTAACAAATGGGTTCGAGGCACTAACGTAGGTGGACCCCCAGAAGATTCAGGCGAAGGCGCCGGAACTGGTGGTTCAGTGTATATTTGTTGCTGTGGCTGTGATACAGATTGGCCAGGCATGCCTGGTGATCAATTCGCCGTAGATTGGACTACATTGTGTAATATCGGCACTACAGGTAAATCTGCTGAAGTATATTTTAACACTAACATGTGCCGACAACTAATGCCCGGTATGATCAGTTATGCAGGAACACTAGGCGGATCAGGCGGTATTGGCACCGGCGGCTATGCAAGTAAAGCTGGCTTTGGCGGCGGCGGCGGATGGTATAAGTGTTTTATACATTGTGTATGTTGGGGCGGAAGTTACGACAACTGCAACGGATCAGGACCAGCACTGGCATTCCCACCCTGCATATTAGATAATCTTATTAGCAATGCCGGTTCTGGCATGGCAATTATATATTGGAAAGACGCGAGTTAAACGGAGATAACAATGACACAATTATGGGCAAAAATGGTTGATACGGACAATGACGGAAACAAGGAAGTTTTACAGCTCTCTGAAGATGATCCAACAACGTTATTCACTCCCGAGGCATGTGAATTTTGGCAAGAAGTTCCCGAAGGAACTGCGATGGGCAGTGTATTACACACAGCTACTAATATTTGGTGGACTCGAGCAGATTGGTTAGAAAAGAAGATTGCAGAATCTCCAGCACCAGACGGCAGCGGTAATCCTGACTATGTTCCGCCAGCACCTGACCATGATGAAGGCGGAGTTAAGACAGTTACTATTACCAATGCAGGAGATAATTATGCAGACGCCAGTATTAGGAATCAATTTGACATAGGTGAAGGACAAGGATTTGTAGCAGAAGTCCACTACGATGAATCTACCGGTTCTGCAACTTCTGTCACAATTCACAACCCCGGCCGCGGCTACGAAGTTGGGCAAACTTTTAGAATTGAACAAGGTATGGATATGTTTGCATGGGACAAAAAAAATCCAACTTACACAGTGGTAACTATCACAGCAGTTCACGAATAAAAAGAAATTTTTTAATACACCCCTCGTTGTGCTATATAAGTGCAACGAGGATTTTTTATGAGTGATACTATTGAGTTTTTTCCAATAATAAAAGGTTTAGAAAAAATTGAACCTGTAGTGTTGGCTAAAGATTTTAACAAAAGTATTACATTTGAACGAGAAGAATTTTCGTTGAGGTCGTGCCCGGGAAT
>OCVQ010002410.1_pt1 | contig 12401 bp, 10 predicted proteins | sample 1539061 | NCBI WGS metagenome assembly OCVQ01 (sample SAMEA3355526, study PRJEB22509) | marine metagenome | biome: marine; feature: river plume; material: water | place: USA | collected 2010-08-08 | depth 0.5 m | reverse complement strand
TATATTTACTTTTTTTATATATATGTGAGAAAAATAAGCATTAAAGACAGAGATGCTGAATACCAAATACTTAGAAAAAAATAATCAACATAAAATCGACATAAAAATGACACAAATCGTCACGATATTTAAAAATATAAAAGAAACTCAAGCTCCATTTCATAAACAAATAAGCGTTGTACTCAATAGAATCAAGGAAGGAGCGACTAAAGAACTAGTAAAAAAAATACGTAAAGAATCAAACAAGGCAGACCGACAGGAACTAAAGAAAAACCTACCTGCGATTTGTTTTAGTGGTGTATTCGTAAAACGAACTGATAAATCCCTATCTGAGCATAGTGGTCTCATCTGTTTAGATTTTGATGGCTACCCAAAAAAGAAAGAACTACTTCAAGACAAAGAGAACTTTACTAAGGATAAGTTTGTATACTCTGTATTCATATCCCCATCGGGAAATGGATTAAAAGTATTGGTTAAGATACCTACTGATATAAACAACCACAAGAACTACTTCAACTCATTAGACAATCACTTCGCATCGCCTTACTTCGACAAAACCTGTAGTAACTTATCAAGGGTTTGCTACGAATCGTATGACCCATTAATTTTTATTAACGATAACTCATCTGTATGGGATAAGATTGATGAGGTGGAATATACAGAGGTGGTTTCTACTAGAGACGCACCAAGCATTCCAATTACAGATGAAAATAAAGTTGTAGAGATACTTGTAAAGTGGTGGAGTAAAAAATATCCAATGATTGAGGGACAGAGAAATCAAAACGTATACGTGTTGGCAATGGCTTTCAATGACTACGGAATAAACAAAGCTTTAGCAGGGTATATACTTAACCAATACATAACCGCAGACTTCTCTCAGCTTGAGATACAAAGAACAATAGACTCTGCATACGCACAGACAGGTAACTTTGGAACTAAGTACTACGAAGATGAAGACAAACTTAATTCAGTAAAGACAAAGCTAAGGCGTGGCGTGTCAAAAAAAGAGATTCGCTACCAACTAGAGGAGGCCAACTTGGATAGCGATACAATTACTGCGGTCTTTAATAAAATAGAAAAAGAAAACGAGATAGAAAGTTTTTGGACTAAGTCGGACAAGGGGACAATTAAGATAGTGCATATACTATTCAAAACATTTCTTGAAGAAAATGGGTTCTATAAATTCTGTCCCGAAGGAAATAAAAACTATGTGTTTGTTAAGGTTACCAATAACCTTATTGACCATACGTCTGAGAAAGAGATAAAGGACTTTATTCTTAATCACCTAATGCAATTGGATGACCTAAGTATTTATAATTACTTCGCTGACCACGTAAGATACTTTAAGGAGGATTTTCTAACCCTTTTGGCTACAATAGATATTTACTTCATAGAGGACACAAAAGATGTGTCATACCTGTACTACAGAAACTGTGCTGTTAAGATAACAAACCACAGCGTAGAGCCAATAGACTACATTGACCTAGGTGGTTATGTTTGGAAAGACCACGTTATAGATAGAAAGTTTACTATATGCGAAAGTAATAGCGTCTATGGTAAGTTTATATCTAGGATATGTGGTGATGACATTAGTAGGGTTAAAACTATGGAGTCTACAATTGGTTTTATGATGCACGGATACAAGAACCTAAGCTACTGCCCTGCCGTAATATTGAATGATGAGATTATATCTGACAACCCTGAAGGTGGTACAGGTAAGGGACTATTTATGAACGCACTATCTCAAATGAAAAAGTTGGTGGTCATTGATGGTAAGCAGTTTGCGTTTGAACGCTCGTTCCCTTATCAGTTAGTGTCTGCCGACACGCAGATACTTTGCTTCGATGATGTTAAGAAACACTTTGACTTTGAGAGACTGTTCTCTGTGGTTACAGAGGGACTAACACTAGAGAAGAAGAATAAGGATGCGGTTAAGATACCATTTAGCAAGTCACCTAAGATTGCAATCACAACCAACTATGCTATAAAGGGTAGTGGTAACTCATTCGCTAGGAGAAAATGGGAGATAGAACTTCATCAACACTTTAACAAAGACCATACGCCTCTTGATGAGTTTGGTAAGCACTTCTTTGCTGATTGGAATGACGATGAGTGGTGTAACTTCGACAACTATATGGTTTCCTGCCTAAGTAATTATCTTTCCACAGGGTTGGTTACGAGTAAGTTTGTTAACCTAAAAACAAGGCAGTTGTCTGCTGAGACATCTCACGATTTTATTGAGTGGTGTGGATTAGTTGAGGGGCATATTAAAAACTCATCTCTTGAGATAGGTGCAAAACTTATGAAGCAGGATTTATATTTTGATTTTATTGGAGAGTATCCTGACTACGCACCAAAAGCCAAGATGACTATATCAAGGACAAGGTTTTACAAGTGGTTGGTGTCGTATGCAATATACATAACAGGATTACAGCCTCAAGAAGGGCGTGACCCATCGGGAAGATGGATGATAATAAAGCCACAACCTTTACCAACACAGGCTCAAATGTTTGACAGTAATGGACAGTAAGGATTTTATTGAAAGACTGCCCTTTCACAATGACGCTATGATGTATAAAAAATGCTTACTGCTTCAGGAGATATACACACAGTCTAGGGAAGAAAAAATAGGCAGAGGTAAGAAGGCAACGACAATCACAATACCAAAGTATACTATTGACAAGGAGGTATTGGATAAGATAAACAGAAGTGTTGAATTTTATAAGGAACTAATGAATAAAAAGAAGACAACTATAAAACTAAGACCCTATCAGGAGTCTATTAGCACACAGGCAGCTAAGATGATTGTTGTTGATGGGTTTGTTTACCTAGCGATGGAGGTTAGAACAGGAAAGACTTTCACTAGCCTGTCTGTGGCACAGAAACTAAACTGTAAACACGTTCTGTTTGTGACCAAGAAGAAAGCAATATCTAGTATTGAGAGTGACTATAATCTTTTTATGCCTAACTACAAGATGGAGGTTATAAACTACGAGTCAATACACAAGGTGGAGTCTCTTGAGAGGTTCGATTTAATTGTGCTTGACGAGGCTCATAGTATGGGGGCATTTCCTAAGCCAAGTAATAGAGCAAAGCAGGTGAAGGAGATAATTAAAAAGCATAACCCCTATGTGATACTCCTGTCGGGAACTCCAACTCCTGAGTCATACAGTCAGTTTTACCATCAAGTTTATGGCATCAAGAGAAATCCTTTCACATCATTCAAAAACTTTTACAGGTTCTGCGATACTTATGTGGATGTTACTGAGCGTAAGATTAATGGGCTGATGATTAAGGATTACTCCAAAGGTAGGGACTCAATAACCGAGGCTATGAAGCCACACACAATAAGCTACTCTCAGAAGGAGGCAGGGTTTAAGGTTGACACAAGGGAGCATACGTTGTATGTTCCGATGTCAAAGTTAACATACAGGTTGACTTCTCAGCTAAAAAAGAAATTAGTTATCGAAGGCAAGGATGAGGTTATACTAGCAGACACCCCGGTAAAGCTGATGATGAAGCTTCATCAAATGTATTCAGGAACTGTCAAGTTTGAGTCAGGAAATTCCACTATCTTAGACCTGTCGAAAGCAGAGTATATTTATGACAACTTCGGGTTGGCTAAGATAGGTATCTTCTATAAGTTTAAGGAGGAACTTAACGCCCTAAAGAAAGTATATGGAGATAGTTTATGCACCGAGCTTAGTGTCTTTGAGGACACTAATAAGTCTATAGCGTTGCAGATAGTATCAGGCAGAGAAGGTATCTCGTTACGCAAGGCAGAGGCGTTGGTGTATTACAACATAGACTTTAGTGCCACAAGCTATTGGCAGAGCCGAGACAGGATGACTACCAAAGACAGGCTTGAGTCAGATGTCTATTGGATATTTTCTGAGGGAGGTATTGAGAAAGATATATATCAGGCCGTAAGTAAAAAAAAGAACTATACGTTAAGCCACTTTAAAAAACTATTATGAACTTTAATAATGACTTTAGATACGACCTTGAAATAGGTAAAGAAGGGGAAAGAATTGTAGACTCTTTGTTTAAAGATAAATTAGTTGAGGTCAAGAGAGATAGTTGGGTTGGTAAGTCAGGAAATATAGCAATAGAATACGAGAGCAGAGGGAAGCCTTCAGGGATAGCAACAACGCAGGCAGACTATTGGATAATAATATTCTCAGGAGGATACCAAGACAAGGTTATGTATATTTTTGAAACTCAAATACTTAAGGAAGTATCTAGAGAATATTTTAAAAAAGGTAACGTAAAAGCAATGGGTGATAATAATACATCTATGTCTGTATTAATTCCTATAAAAGAAATTAGTAACTTTATAATCAAATAAAAACAATGAAAAAAGTAGGAAGCTTAGAAATTACAAGATATAGCTACGAGATGATAGACAACGAACCAAAGATTGTCATATCAATGATTAAGGTATTAGATGAAGAAGGTAGATATATAAAGTTTGCAAAACTAAAAGAAATTGAGCTATACTTGTCAAAGTATGCCGTAACCTTTAAACCTAAGATACCTTCAGAAGTAATGGAGTTATCTTCACTTTCAAGATGACAGAACAAGCGATACAAAAGAAAAGAATCAAGCAACTTGAAGACGAGGGATACTATGTACTCAAGTTAGTAAAGACTAACAAGAATGGGATACCTGACTTGGTAGCCTTTAAGCCCAACGCTGATGTTTTATTCAGCGAGGTAAAGACACCAACAGGAAAACTGTCAACACTACAGGAATACAGACTAAAAGAATTAGATAAATATGGATTTAAGACAGAGGTTTACAGAGGAATATAAGTTTGAAATTCAGGAGTGGTTCATAGAAAAGATAGTAGAGGTATCAACTGAGTCACGTATAGAGATACTAGACGCAATAGCCTCAGTAGTTGATGTCTTGCCAATACAAGAAGGGTGGGAACAAAAAATGTATGGAGTCACAAAAAGTAATATATTTTATTCAGTAGAGTATATAAAAGAAGAGGAAGGTCTTCCATTAATAATAGACCTAGAGTACGTTGAGGTAAACGATTACCTTGATGCAATATTAAGAAACAATTCAATCCAATCATATTATGAAAAAAAAATTCAATCCTGAAACAACAGAATCAAAACTAAACAATGAAGCAATAGCTTTACTTGAAATATGTGAGAACACATTTCATTGCGACCTGCAATCAAAAAGCAGGAAAATAAACTACGTTTATGCCCGCATGGCCTTCTCAAGTTTACTTAGAAAAAGGGGCTATGGGTTTTCAAAGATAGGAAGCTTTATAGATAGAGACCACGCTACTATTATTCACTACGAAAAAAACCTTGAAGTATACTTAAATACAGATATTGTTTTTAAAAATAGATACGGCATAGTAAAGGAAGGGTTTGAAGCAATATGTACAAAGAATAAATTAAAAGTTACGGCTAATTTTATAGAGAAAAAAGATAAGGAAAACTACTATCTATCTCTGCCTCATTATAATAAAGAATTAATTAATCACATAAATTTTTTAAATAAACAAAAAAAAGACTTACATTTGACAATAGAACAAATGCAATTCAAAATTGATGCCCTAAACCAATCTGAAAACAGAGTAAAAACTCTTATTGATATTGTCTCACAAAGGACTAGGATAGGTACAGAGCAAGACGTAGAAAAGAAACTGCATATATGGTACAACGGTGTATATGAAAAATAAAAAATAATGGCCAAACTTTCAGCTTACGATGCGGAGAGAGTAAACCATATAAATCATTTAATGAAAAGTATAAATGACTCTTCTGATGATATATATGAGAACCTTGTTGACAGAGACTTTTTAGAAACAAAAAAATCATTGGCTAAATTAATTTCGCAATTAAAAAGCATAGAGGAATCTATAGGAGATGATATTTAAAGAACAAAGACCACGGCTAAAAGGACAAAGATTATCCTCATATAATTATATGAATAAACAGGAGCGTAGAATTCTCGTAGTAGGAGATATTCACGCTCCTTTTGAGTTAAAAGAATACCTTCAATTCTGCAGGGATACATACGCTAACTACAACTGCAATCAGGTAATATTTATAGGAGACATAGTGGACAATCACGCATCATCGTTTCATGTTTCAGACCCCGATGGTATGGGTGGGGGAGATGAGCTTGACCTTGCTATTGAAAGAATAAGGGATTGGGCTATAGCTTTCCCTGTAGCAGACGTTATGATTGGAAATCACGACAGGATTATAATGAGGAAAGCATTTGATGGTCAGATACCTGCACGTTGGATTAAGGACTACAACGAGGTGCTAGGAACTAATTGGAGTTGGCTTGAAAGTGTAGTGTACGACAACGTACTATACGAGCACGGAGAAGGAGGTCAGGCGTTAACTAAGGCAAAAAACAATATGATGTCAAGTGTATGTGGCCACACGCACACAGAGGCGTACGTAAAATGGTTAGTAGGTAAGAACTTTAAAGTCTTTGGTATGCAAGTAGGTTGTGGTGTAGACAGTAAAACTTATGCGGCAGCTTACGCTAAAAATTTCAAGAAGCAAGCCATAGGCTGCGGTGTTGTACTTGGAGGACACACCGCAATAAACTGCTTAATGGATTTGTAGACTCTTACTTATTTCTTTTTCTTTTGGGAGCTAACCTATCAGGCAAAACTTCTTTAACGTACTCCCTCTCCCAACGTTTTGCAATCTTGGGTAGATTTTTATGCATATATCTTCTCTGTGCTTTACTTTTAAATGGCATATTATTATTATTTAATTCGTTCCAAATCCTGATGAACCAAATCCACCTTTCTTTTTAGTTTTTCTTTTTGAACCACCGCTACCAAATCCACTATTACCGAATCCGGACTTAGTACCTCTACCTGTGTATCCGTTTTCTTCATCTTTGATACGCTGTTTAGCTTCTCTTAATCTTCTCTTCTCCTCTTTTATTCTTTGCTCCTCATCCCAATCCATTGAGTTTGGCCCGAAGGTGTCCATCCATAGTCTGTAGTCATACCTTTTCATATCACTCCTGCTATCGTAACCCTGTAACTTATCTAACTCTTTTGCTTTTCTTTTAGCAGACTCATTACTAGCCTTACGCATCTCTCCATAAAGATTTCTAAGTACCATCTTCCTTACATCCTTATATAGAGGTATTAAACCTGTGTTACCCAACACCTCTAAAGGTAATCTAATCATAACCTCATCCTGCTGTCTCTTTCTAGCCGCCTCAGTTACTTTAGGAGATTCAGTTGCCTTGCCTATCATAAAGTCTACGGTCTTAATGAAAGGGCTATAACCTGCTGACATTGCTTTTATAAAGTCACCTATATCGCTACCTCTTCCGTCTTTGTTTTGAGGAACTACCTGATACTGAATACCATCCTTAAAAGAGTCATACTTTCCTTCTCTTAGAAAATCTAAAAACTCCTTATTAAATTCTTCAATACCATAGTTTATAACTGCCTTTGTAGCGTTACCAAAGTCTCTACCTAACATCATAGAACTAACTGTAGAAGCTATGGCCTGACCAAGCTGTTTTTCGGGTGCTTTTTGCTCTTCAGGTTCGTCACCTGCTAGTCCTGTTAAAGCCTCACTTAATACTGTCGCTAGCATTGTATATGTAATCATACGAGTTGCTGAACCTGCAAGCAATTGTGCTCCCTTAGCCTTTCCTAGGACACCTCCACCTACTGCATTAACAATACCTGTACGAGCAGTTACATATTCGTATATTAAGAACGTGGTCATAAAGGTGTTGAAGTTATTAAATGCTTTGGTCATCAAACCATCTTCAGGTTTTGATTGTCCTTTGAGTATCCCCATAAAAGGATTAGCAGTTGACCCTGTCATTACAGAAGTCTCATCAGCCTTTGTTGTGGCATCCTTTAATGCTGCTGCATTCTCTGACATATATGCTGAGTCTTCAGATGCTATCTTATCAAAGTCAGGTTTTTGTCCTGTTATTTTTTCAAATTCCGCACTAAAACTACCAAACCACATTGGTCTCATAACTATCTTATCGGGTGTAGATATCAAGGCATCAGACACAGTAGCTACACTACCTGCATACTTTGCTCCTGTTAGATTCCAAATTTGTGTCATCTTATTTTTAAATCTACCCTTAACTCTACCTCCCTTTTCACCCTGAGCTTGATTCATTAGGTTGGTGTCTACCATTCTACCTGATAAAGAATCACTAGGATATATACGTGTGGTTTGCTTAGACCCCAAGACCTTCATTGCTTTAGGTGCAGCGTCACTATTTAGGAAACCAAGGCCTATCTTCGCTCCTATGGTAAACGCCCTTGGGTTTGTTATTAAAGCAAACGCTGTGTTTGATGTAAGCTCGGCTATCCACCTAGTGCTACTAGCAAGTATTGCACGGTATCCATTCCTGTTCATAAACTTTAATGCAGCATCTCCCAATCCGTTTTGAGTGAAGGCATTTACATATAGGTTGCCTATTACCTCATCAAAAGAATCTCTAATAGCGTTGAACTTTTCTCTTTGATTTCCGGGCATCATATTAGAACCATCTTTAAGAGACTCCTTAGTCCTGTCTAAAGTTCTGTGAGTTGTTCTTATAGGTTCTGTCATATAAAAGTCTAAGAGAACACCCTTAGCACCCCTAGATGCAGATGCATAGTAATCAAAGTTTAGTGGAGCAACATTACCTGTTCTTTCAATTAAAGAATTAGCTTTTGTGCTAGGTCTTAAACTCTGTAATATTTTCTGTGCCTCTGAAGGTGCAGCTAGGTTATCTTTACCGGCTGCTGTTATTACGTTTAAGTGAGTGTAATTATTTCTTGGGTTCATTCTATCACCACGAATAACTGCACTTGTAAAGACTGCCTTCTCTTGAAGCTCAATGTTGATGTCTTGTATTTCTTTTATAGAAGCCTTCTCTACTTTAGAAAAAGAATCATACAACTTATTAATATCTATCTCACCATTAACCTCAAACTCATTGTATATTTCATTAAGCATATCAGCATCACGTTTTGTGAATGTTGTCTTGCCGTCCATTATAGCCTCTATAGTTTTCTTTATATAAGCACCTGCCTGATTCACTTCAGGATTCCCAAGGTTGCTTTCTGCTTCAAGCTGAATGGAATAAATCATCTGCTTAAACTTAGACTTCATTAATCCGTTTGGATTTCTACGGTATGTTTTAGCTACAGAGTTTTGTGCCTTGTCAATTCTACCAAATATCTTTTTAATATCAGCCTCATATCTTTCCTGAGCTATAGCTGATTGATTAAATACAGAGTTAAAAATATCTTTAGTTTTAAAATCTCCAAAAATTTGGTCAATATAAAACAAAGGATTCCTTCTTATCATCTCACTAATAGCACCTCTCTTTGTTACTAGACTTTTTAATCTACCATAAATAGCAGACGCAGGTAGTAGCTTACTGCCTTGTATTGCACTTGTTAATATATTAGAATTCAAGACGCTACTCATTTTCTCTACTTGTACCTGTGCAAGGTGAGGTAGGTATCCATTGTTAATGTTATCCATTAACTTTTGAATTTGCTGTAAGTCTTTCAATGACATAGACTCCAACACTTCAGGGGTTGACATCAGAGAAACAAACCTATCCGCTACAGCTCTATCCAACTTGTTATTAATGCTAGATATTTTTAATGTAGGTGAGCCTTTAATGTCTTTTATAATAGCATCCTTTTCTGCCTGTATCTCAGCCTTTGTTTTTGGTGTCTTAGGAGTTGGAGGTGCTATATCGGTTTTATACTTTGACATTATAGATAACTCATCCGGTGTAATTACACCTTCCTTCTCCATCTTTTTTATCGTAGCAGCATAGTCTACAGCTCCTGTCTTCTTGTCTAGTACTTTGTCAAAGGCATCGTATCTATTTCCTAACTCTTCAGTCTGTGAAAACTCTGCATTTAATGAGTCGATAATATCACCTGCAATTAGTGATACAGATTCTACATTACTAGGAGATATAACAGCTCCGCTTCCTGAAAAGTCAGCAACTAGGTCAGTATAAATCTTCCATACAGACTCAGGTATTAGTGATGGGTTAACATCAAAAATCTGAGATAGCATAGGTGCTACAGCATCTGCACTACCTATCTTAGTTCTAATGTTTTTCTTAGCTCGTTTAATATTTTTTCTTGCGGTAGATAACTGCTCTGCATATTCTGCGTTATTAATAACACGAGCCATAAAATCTACAAACCTATCTATAGAAGCCTCGTTAAACATATTGACACCACTAAACTTTTTAAGTATAGCTGCCGACTGCTTAACTGTTATCCTACCGGACTTAACCATTGAGCCTATCTCTTGTGCTAGGAACTTACTTGTACGCATCCAAGAAACAACAGCGGTTTTCACGCCTTTTGTTATCGCCCTTAAGTTATCTGCAATTGTTATCTTGTTTTCTGCCGTCACATCACCTGTTTCAGGAATGGCTTCTAAAATCTTTTTTGCTTTAGGCTTAGGTGCAGGCTTAGATTTTGCTTCTTCAAATTTAACTTTTGCTTTTTCTAAATTATCTCGAAGCTCTAGTTTTAATTTATTAGCCTCTTCTGTAGTTATTACTTCTTCTAAAGAAGCAAGGTTTATTTGTTTGTTTTTCTTTCTCCATTGGTCGGTCATCTGATTATAATCTTCAGATACTTCTATTGATGTATCTAAACTACCTGACCAAGATGCACGATATGTCTTGTTAGATTTTTTAGACTTAGGTGCAGGCTTAGACTTAGGTGCAGGTTTAGGCTTAGGTGCAGGCTTTGCTTTTAATTTAGCTAACTTTTTCTCTTGCTTTTTTAATTCTCTCTTAGCTTCCTTTACCTCCTCAATGTAATACTCTATGTTTCCTAGTCCGTCTTCTTTTAACTGTTCAATCTCTTCCTTTAACTCTTCAATTAAATCTCTTTTTTTGGCAGGAGACTTTTTGCTTTTCTTTACCTTAGCTATCTCATCCTTCTTTTTCTGTATAGCATCCTTGGTATCAGATTTTTCAGCCGCAATCTCCTCTTGCTTGTTTTCAATCTCGGATTCTAAATATTCAATCTCACTCTCTATTTCACTAACCTCTTTGCTACTATCTTCTTGCTTACGAGACTGAGGGCTTTCTACTTTTGAAGATACACCCTTAGATTGTACTGTATCTGTTTGGTTTCTTCCTCCATCTGTTGAGGACTTACTTCTTTGGAATGGTAATGCGACTTCTGCATTGACTCCTTGCTCTCTGAGTACTTCTTGGGCTGCTGTTTCATAATCTGTTTTTTCTGATGATTTATTTACTGCTTTATATAATCGGTACAAGTCTTTTTCGTTGTACCATACAATTGCTTGAATATCTGCTATATCTAATTTAGGATAACCTCTTTCTATTAATTTACCTTGAACTCTTTTAACAACATCCCTCATTGCATTTCTTTCTTTTCCTCCTCTTGGAAGGTCTTGTAAAGAACCTGCTAAATTTTTAAAGTGAGTGTTGGCTACAATATTTAATTCAATTTTACTTTTATATCCACCGTCCGCATAATTTTTAGCAATAGTATTTAACCATTTATCAAATGTTTTCCCACCTTTTAAAAGTTGTGCTTTATTAAAGCCATATAAAAGCTCACTACCTTTGTATGAATCTATAGCTGATAATGTGCTTTTTTTACTACCCTTTGTTTTATCTTTAGCAACAACATTACCTGTGTATCTATTGAACATTCTACTAAACCATAAATCAGCAGTAAGCGTATCAAAATCTCCATTAAGATTACCCCAAAAACTACCTATTTTTGAGCCTAGCATAGCCATTGCTCCTGTAATTTTAGTTGTTTTGTTCTCTCCGTTAACTTTATACCCTTCTGCCTCCCATTCTTTTACTGTTTTAGTTTCTTGTAATGTGTTCTTATAATTTTCCCACCCTTTCTTTTCAATAGCTTCAAAAGCTAATGCTATATTTTGTTTAATAATATTTCCTGATTTACCTGCATATTTTCTGTTAGGTAAATTATTATTATTTTTATAATAAGTATAAGCTTCGTTAGCCTGTCTAAAGTTTATTCCTACACTATTGTTTTGAGAAATTAAAGCCACCATCAATGTAAACTCTAGATGAGGTTTGCTATTTGAGTCAGAAAGTTCAGGATGAATCCTAGACATTAACTCCATAGCTGACTTAGTTTTTAAGTCATACCATCCTATTCCTGAATCATCTTGTAGTAGTTGGAGTTGAGCATCATCAGTCATTGCTTCTGCAATTTTATTTAACTGAGCATCTGTATACACTCCATCTTTAGGAAGAGGAATATAAGTACCATTATCTTTTGCTCTTTTATCAAAAGCTCTACCTAACTCTATAACCTTAGTTCTACCATTAGCCATTCTTTTAGGCTGAAGTATATCAGGATTTTCAAACATTTCTAC
>OCVQ010002405.1_pt1 | contig 12423 bp, 13 predicted proteins | sample 1539061 | NCBI WGS metagenome assembly OCVQ01 (sample SAMEA3355526, study PRJEB22509) | marine metagenome | biome: marine; feature: river plume; material: water | place: USA | collected 2010-08-08 | depth 0.5 m | reverse complement strand
TCTCAATTGAAATTTCAGATACAGGCAGTATGGTTGTATCACTCAATTTGTTATCATGCAACCACTTTTCAATTGTCGCTATTTTTGATTCAATACTAGTAAGAGTTATAGTGCTCTTTCTTGCTTCTTCTTTAAACAGATCAAATAGTTTTACATAGTGCTCTAAGTGGAGAAGATCAATGAGAAACTTTTTACGGTTCGTATCTGTCGCAGTAAGAAACTGTAAACTACTATTTGTGCTTTGATATACCAACTGAGAGAAGGTTTTAAAGTCGATTCCAACAATATCTTGGAGTGTCTTGTATGTATTGGTCGCTGTATGAGAACTAATATCTTCTCCATTTTCCAACAACTTAAGCTTAATACTAGACTTCCTATCAATAATAACATCATACTTATTTTCATCCTTCGTAAACTCTAGGTGAATATGGTAGCCTGAGTTTACATACCGGTTTGGTATATCTGCTTTTTTAATTCCTTTTGAGTTTTTGTTATATAATGCTTCTTCAATAATTAACGGTATAGACGACTTGCCCATACCGTTAGTACCAATAAGTTGAGTTACAGTACTACTGCTAAGGTCCAACTCATTGTCAGCACCGTAACTAAAACAATTACTCCATTTCAACTTTTGTAGCGTAATCATTAAATATACCTACTATTTGGGGTATCCTAGTTTCTGGGATTTCCAGAATATAGGATAAATACTCTACCAATTCTTCTTGAATTGTCATCTCTTTGTCCATGACAAGTGTGGCTTCACTACTTCGTTTTACAACTTTTTTATCAAGAAGTTCGCTGTTTTTTACATTTGCAAGTTCCTGTATATCACCTTCTATCTCGTAGATAGTATGATGGTACTCTGTAGGAACCATTTCATCAGTACTAGTTACTGTCTTACGAATAAGTTGAGGTAGCTCGAAAGCATCCCACATCCACGACCAGTCTGTTGGGTTTATTAAGAGATAGCCAGTCTGTACCTCATTTCTGTGGAATGAAGTTGTCATGGGACTACCTGGGTATATGATATTTAGCTGAGTATTACTATGTGCGTGCAGGTCTCCCGCAAAAACTACTGGAAAGTCCTCGAACCTGTCTAAGTCCACCTCTGGCTTGACGTGCGGAGGAATTTCTCCTCGAACATGAGTGAACAGAGGTTTAGTCTGGTCAAACAGCTCAATAGAGTTTTTACGATGAAGATCAGCATATGGTAATACACCAAACCCAAAATCATTATCCACATACGATATATCTACTATTTGTACTAGAGGATTAATATCGCGTGATACTTTTTTTAACTGTGTAAAAAATGTTTTGTTTTTCTTTGTAGCTTCGTGATTTCCGTCATAGATCAGAGTTGGAATCTTTACATTTGAAATGAACTCAAAGTAAAGTTCCAACTCTTCCATGTTCGGCAGACGGTCAAACAAATCACCCCCAATAATGTGCATATTGCACTGTTGCTCTAGTGAATGTACTTGTTTGAAAAAAGATTGATACCGCTTTATCGCCCAATCACGAGGTACGTTCTTTTGCCCTAGCTTTATATGCCAGTCTGCCGTAAATAAAATCATCCGATATTAAACTCATCTTCCAAGGATTCATCAATATCGCCCGCTGCATCTTGACGAATTTCGTCGAGAAGCGTTTTCTGGGCGTCTGGGGTAGGACGAGGCATAACATCATCCATAGACTTTAATTCTGCAATTGCTGACATCTCGCTTTCGCTAAGAGGTCGCTGCTTGCACTTTAGTACTTGTAACTGGTACTCTACATTGTAGGGCAGTGGTCCAGTCTTAACACGCTTGAACTTAACGTCCCAGCCTGTTTCTGGGTCTGTAGGATCGCCCAGGTCTTCTGCTGCTGTAAGGATCGCTTCAAACAACTTCTTCTTGAGATTAACGATTTTTACTTCGCCGTTATCAAGACACTGCATAGCGTAGCTCCAGCCACACTTTAGATCTGGATAGTACTCACGAATCCAATCCTTCTCAAGATTGTTGAATCGCTCCTCATTACGGTCGAAAGATAAGCACTCAAAAGGAATGTTCTTACCGTTCTTGCCCTCTAGCCAGTAAACGTACCGTGCAAGTACATCGCCAACAAGCCGAAGTTCGTTGTCGCCGTCTCGATACGAGTAAGAGGTAAGGGATGATTTTTTAGCGCCGCCAGCGGCTTTGTTAAATGATAGTGCCATTAGTGTATATTCTCCTGTTTGACTTCTTCATATAGAAAATGTATTTTGTCGTTTTCTATATGTAGTAGACTGTTATTTTCAAAAAATTCTTGATCTACTTCGCATTGCTGTAAATCAAGTGTAGGTTCCCCAGTTACTATATAGTCCGCGTACGGACGCATGGAAGCTAACGCAAGATACTGGGCGATCTCGCGATAACTGTGTTTATAAGAGTTGTGTAGTAGTACATCTGGGTGAATAATATAGGATTCGCCATTAAACTGCTTTCCAGCAAATTTATAAATGTCATCGTATTTATTCCTAGGTATTTCTTTGTTTGTAATCATTTTAAAAAGAGTATAAAGCACAAGAGGATTGCCCTCCGATACTTTAAACATCTTTTTCCAATCGTAGAATAACATATTATACTCTCATTTGAGGCATTTGTCAAGAAGTGTTTTTCTATGCTCAAAGCTGTTTAATTGAATAACCCTGTTTCATGTAGTAGCCCATTCTGTTTGATGCCTGTCTTTGGGCAGTCTTTCCTTTTAAGTGAATATCGAGTATCACTGGGTCTCTTTTGTTCTCATGCTTGCGTACAACCCTCCCGATGAGCTGGGTAAGTAATGGTTCATTATTAATAGGGGTAGCAAGAATAAGGCAACTAAGAGTATTGACTGAGATGCCTTCACTAAAAATTGCTTGAGTTCCATAAAGTACATTCTTATCTCCAGTTAAAATTTCATCTATAAGAGTTTCTCTTTGCTCATGTGGTACCTCGCCCGTAACACATATAGCTTTTTCACCAGTCAGTTCGGCGCAGCTCTTTAAAAAATGAACTCGATCTGACACCACGAGCACCTTATGACCCTTTGCGGCGTAAGCAGACGCTAACATAGCAACAGAGTGGCGGTATTCGTCATTGTTTGCGATTGCATTCACTCGTTTTGCCCAAGGAATGCTTGCGCCATCTGGAAAACGTACTTCAGACCTGTATATGTGTATGCTAGGCGTAAGAAAGTTTTCTTTTGGCGGTTTAAATATATTCGGACTAAAGTAATCACGAAAAACCACGTGTTTTCCATCTTTGCGCTCAATTGTACCGGACAGCCCTATTTTATATCGAGCATGACTAGTATCAATAATTTTAGCAAAGGTGGGAGATGAAACGTGATGCATTTCATCGAGTATTATAGTTCCGAATTCTTTTCTGATTTTCTCGATATTCCGGTACAAAGTTTGAGTATTGCCAATAACAATAGGCTTATCAAGCTCAAACCGACCACTCCCAATAATGCCGGGACTAAATCCATATACTTTCTCCACTTCTTTGGCCCATTGATTTCGTAGTGGCACAGTATGCGTTACTACGAGTGTTTTTTGGCCTAACTTCCCTGCAATTGCAAGACCTGTAAAAGTCTTTCCCCAACTTACCCAAGCGTTGATAATACAGTTATCATTCAAATTGTCATAAACATCCTGCTGACTTTGTCGTAGTTCAAAGGCGAACTTAGGAAAGTCAGCAGGAATATTCAAACGCTTTTCTACAATTTCATAGCCGTCTGGTATCAGGTCCGTTCGTCCGATTGGTATAGATACCAGATTTTCGCGCACCCGCTGCAGATTCTTAATAATCTGTGGAGGATCATTCGGATTTTGAGAAGGAATCTTGTACGTCAGTTCGTCGGACAAGACCTTTCGGTGCTCCGGAGTACACTCCATAAAAATACGATTACTAAGAACTGCTTTCATTATAGGCCCAATTGATCTTTTGCTATGATGTAGTTTTTAACAAAGCTACTACGCACAATGTCGTGGATTTCAAAGTCAACAACGTCAAACATTTCAGTTGCTTTAAGAACTCGAATAAAGTCTCGTAAGCCGTTCTTATGTAAGTCCGCCTGACGGAAGTCTCCACAAAAGATAACTCTACAGCCTTCTCCAACACGAGTAATAATTGAATCTAACTCGTGAAATGACATATTCTGACACTCATCTACAAGAATTGTAGCGTTTCTTAGAGTTACGCCACGAATAAATGAAGTTGTCATAAAATGTACTAGCCCTTTTGTTTTTAGTATTTGATAAGCGTCTCCTCGTTGAAAAAGCTCAATACAAATATCTTTGTAAGGCTCTTCATAAACAGATGCTTTTTCTTTTTCACTTCCCGGAAGGAATCCTATGTCCCGAGTAGGAACTGCACTACGAATAAGTACGAGCTTATCATAGTCACCTTTAATCATATCATCAAAGGCAAAATAACACGCAATAAACGTTTTACCTGTTCCAGCTACCCCATGCAAAACCATGTTCTTATCGCTTTCAAAAGCTATAAGCTGGTTTCTTGTGAGCGGTTCAATCTCTTGCAACTCTAAGTTTGCGCCTTGTAAAGTTTTAGATCGTTTACCCATATAATTTATACTTTTCTTCGAGTGTCCTTACAGCGGTCCTTGGAATACTCGTATAATACCCACGGTAGGGTTCCATAGTGTAGGACCCCAGCATACCGCATTTCACTTGCTGGAGGCCTAGGAATGACAAAAGGCTGCTTTACTCCATGTAGTTTTAAGAGGGAAACAGTATCCTTTTGTACTATTGACTTTATCTTGTAATATTGTAACTTACAAAACTCTGTCTTTTCATAGATAAACGGCGTACCATTTGTATCTATAAAATGCTTTTCATTTGACTTTACTATACCTCTAAAGTCTTCAATTTGATGCTTTAGGGTATATAGACTTTTATACGGTGTTTGAAGACGACGAAGACCTATAGTGTCTCCGCTCATATTTCTATCATCTATTATTTGTCCGTCAAAAAATAATAGACCATCATGTCTGTCCCAGTTACTAGAAGGCAGAATATAAACAGGAAATCTTACTTTATTTATACTTTTATACTGAATCACCATACATTTTTGCAAATTTACCCATTGAGTAGTCGTCGTCGACTTCAAAGTCACACCCGACGGGAGCCCCAGGAATAATAAGTCCTCTATCCATTTGTACAAATTGTAGTAATTTCTCGTTATAATGTTCAATTTCATCCTCTGGTACTTCGGCAAGAATTGAGTCGTGTACAAGTGCAAATATACGCGCTTTCATACCTTTTGATTTGATATAAGCTCCCATGTCTATTGCTCCAAGGAGGTTAATATCACTAGCAGCAGACTGAACCAAAAAATTAAGACCAGACCTAACGCTATGTGACCGTATGGCTGGATCTTCGGATTTAACATTGGGGAGTCTTCGCTTCCTACCAAAGTAAGAATAAATGAACCCATTTTGTTCAATAAATTTTTGATTGTCATCAATCCACGCCTTGAGTTTATGGAAGGCTCTAAAGTAATCAGTAATTACTTCTTGGGCTTCCTGTTTAGAGAAATTTTTACCACTATCTTTTGTTACTTGATCGCTAATTTTTGCAGGACCGGCTCCGTACATAATACCAAATGTAACGGCTTTTGCTGCCTGACGCTTGTCGGGGTAGAGCTCGGCTACATCCTCTACGTCACAAGGCAGGCGAAAAACCTTGTGAGCAATAGTACTATGAAAGTTTCCTCCACTACGAAATACCTCTATAAGCGCTTTATCGTTTGCAAGAATTGCGGCAACATACACCTCTGCTGTAGTTAAGTCCATTGCAACAATTTTATGTCCAGGAGCTGCTTTAATACAGCCCTTTACAGTGGGATTGTCCCGAGGCAGTTGTTGCATATTGAGTTTACCACTAGAGCTAAGACGGCCAGAAGTAGTGCCATGCAAGTTAAAGCCCGTCCTAAGTCTAGAATCTCTATCCAGTTGAGGTATGATCTTGTCCAGATAAGTATTTTTGATTTTAGATTTTTGTCGTATTGCCAAGATTTGTTTAGGTACATCCGATTGAAGGCTGAGTTCGTTGAGCACTTCCGCATCAGTAGAATTCGCACCCGTACCTGTCTTTTTTCCAGTTGGTTGCAGGCCCAAGTAATCAAACAAAAGGCTACGCAACTGCACAGTGCTATTAGGATTAAAAGGTTTTCCATTTAGTTCTTCAAATCTCCGTATATTGTCATTTTCATACAAAGCAGTGATGGCATTATCAATATCAGTCTGCATTGCATCTTGTCCGAGATATAAACGCTTCTTATCAAAAGGTACTCCATTGTCTTGCGTATCAATCAAAAAACGAGTGCCTGGAATGAGAATATTATCATATACCCACTTTAACTTTGAATTTTGCTTAATTTTGACAAACTTTTCGTAAATCAAAAGAGTACATAGAGCATCCATGCCTGCATAGGTCTTCATTACATCAAACGGGATATCGCCCCAATTGAACTGGTCTTTTAGGATGCCGTGCTCTTTTCTGTACTGGTCAATCCAATCGTACATTGGCTTCTCGTAGTCGCCATACGGAGTGAACTTCATTGTAAGTTGCTTGAGGCCATGCCCTCCGGGATTCTCGTTTATGAGGTAATGGAGCAACATGGTGTCTTCAAACTGAGGGAATTTAAAATGAAAGTGATACTCGAAAAACGCCATATCAAACTTAGCATTATGGAATACTACTGTCTTTTTAGTAAAAAGCTCCTGTAGTAGCCTCTCAGTTTTGCTGCTAAAACAATCGGTGTCAATATAAGCACCAAACTTATTATTGTAAGCAAGACTAATCCCCAGCATATAGCCATCACGAGGGTAGAGCCCAGTTGTCTCAGAATCAAGTGCAACGTATTCACATTCTTCTGCGATGGCAGCCCGAATAAAATCATTTGCTTCCTCCGTGTCTTGAATACCAAACGCGATACTACTGTCAATTACCACATCTTCTTTTTCGTCGTTGATATATTCTAAAATGCTCTGCTTGCCGTCTTCCCATACTTTTTTTGCTTCTGGTTTGAATGCGAGCATAGCAGGATTAATAATAGGCAAGAACTTTTTTTCTACTTTCTTACCAGAGTACTCAGTAACAGAACTGAGTTTAGTATAGTATTTCATAGCGTCAGAACCTACGAGAATAATCCAGTCGTAGTCGTCTGGGTTCATATCAATGTCGCAGTCTCGCTTCAGTACTTTTTTAATTGTTGGGTCAGAGCACAGTTGATATTGGTCAAAATCTAACCCATCAAAAGACTCTTTAAAATTTGTTCTACTCTTTTTGGTTTCTACTAATGCAACCTTAGGCATATAATTTACTCTTTAGTTTAGTTACTTGAGGTTGAGCTAGTGCTCCCGCGTCCATTGCTTTGTCACCAAAGGCAATGTTACGAGTATTAAGTCCTATTGACTCGCACAGCTCTCTTATTCTGTTTGCACCGGTCTGTCCGGCTTCGTCGTTATCAAGAAAAATATCAATACTATCTACTCCAGCAACGGAGAGTACTTGAAGTTTTTCTTCTGTTACATTCTTTACGCCAAAACAACACACAGCATTTGTGAGCCCTTTGTCGTGAAGATTAATTACGTCAAAAATACCTTCTACAAGAATAATACTTCCTTGTATTGGCTCGACTACAGGGAATAAAGGCATCTTAGCCCCTGGAGGAGTATTAAGGTACTTAGGTTGTTGATCTCCTGTAGTTCGTGACTGAAATGCTACTATTCTACCGGAGCGATCTCGTATAGGAAAACAAATACGTCCATTAAAGTCTTTTCCTGCGTGTATAAATGTTTCAAACTCTCGGTAAGTGTCTGCTTTAATATTTCTCCAATTACCGATATACGGAGAATATCCTTCAGGCATCTGTAAGCCTACGCTCTCTGCTCTTACTTCATCTATTTTCTTTTTAAGAAGCTGTCGCTTCATTTCCATCTTATTGACTTTCTCGCCGAAGTGAGTAAATAAATTACCTTTAAAACCGCAAGAAAAACAGTTAAATATCCCTGTTACTTGGTCAATACGCATACTTGGATTACGGTCTGGGTGGTCAGGATTTAGGCAAGTAACCTCATAGTCCTTACCACGCGGCAAGTACGGTATATCTTTAGACTTAAGTAAGTCTTCTACATTCATTAGTAGTTTTCATCCATGCCAAACCCTGCGGAAGCTAGAGCGTCCCCGTCCCAGTCGGTAAGATAATCATCACCATCGTAATAGTCGTCTTCTACCTCTCCATTTAACATTTCATCAACTACATCTTGTGCATACTGATAGTAGTCAGAGTGTTCGTCGTCGAACAGGTGAAAATATTTCGATAATCGGGCTACAGTAACGTCTGCGTGTTCCCAATCTCCTATCTCCAGGCTCTTTTCTAGTATGTCGAACAACTCAGTAATTTTAGGTGCTAATCGTGAATTCATCGTCTCATTCTCGCTAAGTCTTTCATCTCTTCTTCGTTAATTACAGGAACCGCGTTGCTTTTGTGCATGGTTCCGATACCTTTAACAAGCGTGCCGGTGTAATACATTGTGTGAAGTCTAGGGGCAACTCCAGTTGTATCGGGGGCACTTCTGTACTCGCTAGTTTGTCGTCGATAAGGTTCTGGAGCGTTTGATGAAACTCGTTTGATAACTGATCTAGCGCGCTTAGTACTACTTTTCTTTTTTCTACGTCCATCTGCTGTGTAATTGTTAGAGCCATAAATCATTCCCATAAATAAAAAATCCCCATGAATTGAAGTAATATTATACAGCAATTCACAGGGATAGTCAAGAACTTTTTTTATCAGAGGTCGTCAATATCTTCGTCAGTTTTGTGTGAACTAGCCTCTCGCTCCTGTGGAGTAAGTGCTGTTTCTGGCCCCATTCGCAAAGTTTCCCAATCCATAACGGATGTAAAAGACTTCATACTGGCGGCTCTCATTTTTACACAGTTAAAGCTAATGCAATTATCTTCTTGATCGTAGGCTTCAAGGGCGTAAGCCGCATCGGCTGCATCAAGAATGCCTTTTGCGAAGCGTGCTTCGCCGGTTGCATCGGTTTGGTAAGGAGAGAATACAGTGCATTCATACTCCTGTGCCATAGCTTTAAGTGCTTTGGATACTTCAATCTGTTCCGTCCAATCGTACTGCCCTCCCCGAGAGGGAATGTTAGAACGTTTGACTTGGTTGATATAATCAACAATAATGACGCCAGCGTCAATACGGTTAACCTTTTTATCAAGCTCGGCACGGATCTTTGCCAGAGTTAAGCTAGGATCGTAAACTACATCGAGCTGTTGAGTCGGGAGAAGCTCATGCTCAGTAGTAAGTTTACGATGGAACTCTGTAAAGTCTCGATTTTCCCGGTACTCTTTCAACCTGTCCTGACCTTGCTGGAAGCGGCTCGCCCACCAGCCAGCCACCTTCTCCCACTCTGTAACAGATAAATTCTGAGTACGGAGTCGAGAATATGGCACTTCAGTAGCAATAGAACAACATCGTTGCAATATTGATCTACTATCCATTTCAATCGTGAAATAAATAGCTGAACGGCCAGACTGAAATACGTTATTTGCAATGTTAGCACAAGTAAGAGACTTACCAGCCCCTCGCCGACCACCGACCAAAACCAAATCTCGGGGGGAGAACTTGATTTCATGATCGTACTCCGCGTTGAGACCAAGACCGATATATTTACCGATCTCTTCTTCAGGCTCAAACAGTTCTATACGTTGCATACTTTCTTGAGGAACTTCAAGGTCAACCTTGTCCTCAATATCCAAAACAATCTGATGAAGCTCTTGCACTGATTCTTCCGCAGACGAAAAGACTACAGAGTTATCAATATATGTGTCAAGAGAGTTAAGGATTTCTTTCTGAGTGTATTCATTCTTTAAATACTCAAGTAAAGTACCTGCATCAATATCTATCTCGATGGATTCAATTGCATGAACTTTATCGCGGGTAGGTGCATGCCGGATACTTAACTTGAGATCGTCGAACGAAGGGAACTCATGAAAATTTTCGCAGTGCTTGTCAATTTGACTATAAAGCGTGTGATACTCGGCAGGCAGATACTCTTTACGTAGATAGCTCCACGTTTCAAAGTCTGCCAGCGCGATGCACTGCTTTATCAAAGCACTTGATATATTCAAAAGTTCCCCCGAACATTAAAAAGGCCGACTAGAAAGACTCTAGCCAGCCCACTATACACAGAAGTGTAATTACTGAGCTTTAGCGGCCTTAGCAGCCCCATTATAGTCAGAAGCAGCTAAACCACGACGAGTCAACATAGTTTTGACGCCGCGTGGAGTTTTGCCGATAGAGTCAGCAATAGCTTCTACAGTCATAGAAGCAACATTAACGCCTGCCAGCGGATCTACATTAGCAGAACCTTTAGTGGTTTCCTGACGAGGAATCGCCTGGATCTCACCAGAACGTAGAAGGCTCAAAGCCTTACCACGAACACTGTTTACAGTACGCCCAAGAGCTTCAGCAATTGCTTCAACAAAAGCACCATCATTCACCATAGTGACGAAAGTAGCTTCTTCAGCCTCTGAGTAAGTACGTACACTCTCTACTTTAGGGGCAGGAGCTACGTGAGCGGTCAATTCCATAGACAAAATCTTGCCTTGAACTGACTTTGGAGAGAACTCTCCACCTTCGAAATGCTCTGCAATTTGAGCATATGTATAAGCACCTGAGTTATCAGTTACAAACGAACGAAGGGTTGCTTCTTGAGACTCGCTGAACGAACGTCCACCGGCTGTAGAAGCCAACTCTACATCATAGCCCATCTTTCGCAGTTTGCTAGAGATAGAACGAGTAGAGGTTTCAAGCGAATCTGCTGCATCTGCAACAGTAGCTTGGGATACGGGGCTTTCGCCTCCGACAAAATTTGTGAGCGCTTCAGTACGCTCATCGGTCCACTTAGGAAGTGCCATATTTTAATTCTCCAAAAATGATCTAAGATCAGTTACTATAGTAACGCCAGTATCTCTGGCTTGTCGTGTTTTAGCAGACTCGCCCCCACCTTCATTGATGAGAAAGCCTACTTGTTTAGTTAGACTAGATTTTACTTCATATCCAGCAGTATTCAAAGCAGTTGTAGCATCAGCCTTGCTCTTGAAACTCTTCAAGCGCCCACTAATACACACAGTGCCTTTACTCACAACAGGAGGAGGAGTGTTTGAGAAATACCAACTATGTGGCATAATATCCACAAAGAAGGGTAGCTCACCCTCTATCCAGTCTAGTAAGTTTTGTGTTGCTTTTGGACCCAATCCGGCACGCTCACAAGTGTCTGCGTTAATATGAGAAATATGAGAAATAGTCTCAGACAGCTTTAGTGTTGCCGTTTTTCCGATTAAAGGAATACCAAAGGCGGGTAAAAGAAACTCGAGGGGAGCGTTAAACGAGTTAACGATTTCCGCCTCGAGTTTAGATGCCACTTTCTCAGAGCCCAACGATGCTAAGATACTACTACGCTCGGTAGTGTAAATTTCGGACGGGCACGTCCAGCCTAACTTCTGAATAGACGCAGGGCCGAGACCCTTGATCTTCATTGTTTTAGCAAAATGTTCCACAGCCTTAGCATTTTGTGCAGGACACAAATGATTACGGCAGTACAGAGAATCATTTACCCACTCTAACTCTGCCTCACAAGAAGGACAGTTAGTAGGGAAGGAGATTTCTTGAAACATGGACTACTCCGATTAAGTGAAAGGATATTATACGCAAAGTTGAGCTAAAAGTCAAGAACTATTTTTCTCGATGTCCACTCGTCTCACGATTCGTGGAATGATTTCCCCACTGCGTATAACTTCAACCGAACAACCTATCTCTAGGTTGAGAGAGCGAATGTACTCAATGTTGTGTAGAGTTGCACGGCTCACGAGTGCATCCCCTACTTCGACAGGCTTCAGTATGGCGACAGGGCTCACGACCCCTGACTTGCCTACTTGCCACACAACATCAAGCAATTCTGTAATCACCCCTTCCTTCTTCTCTTTAAGAGCGAAGGCCCCTCGAGGGTGGTGAGCTGTATATCCCATTTTATAGAAAGCAGTATAGTTATCTACCCTAAACACCTCGCCATCCGTAGGATAGCTAGTTGCATCGAAGAGAGTAATAACATTAAAGCCGTCCTGGGCCAAATGGTCCATCGCACCAGTAAGCCGCTCAAACTCGACACCTTGAATATCGTATGCGACAAAGCGTAAATCTTTGGCACGAGAACGAAATTCTGAAGCATCTTTAAGGTTGAGCGACCCCGCCGCGAAGTTTCGAGCATTTGGGATCGTATCGGGCGCTACGACCTCGCCAGTAATCTGAACTTTGTCCAAAATACTGATCTGTTGTGGCACTAGCTCTTCTAGCTTTAACGTGATGTCACGACCAAGATTGCCGT
>OCVQ010002404.1_pt1 | contig 12424 bp, 9 predicted proteins | sample 1539061 | NCBI WGS metagenome assembly OCVQ01 (sample SAMEA3355526, study PRJEB22509) | marine metagenome | biome: marine; feature: river plume; material: water | place: USA | collected 2010-08-08 | depth 0.5 m | reverse complement strand
TACTTTTAAACACATTAATCCTACAACATCAGCAGAACCATAAATATATTCATCATACTCTTCCTTTGTTTGATATTCTCTCTTAGAGAGATCAGCTTTCATACTTTTTAAAAAAGCTTGAATCATTTCATCAGGAATATTATATTTATTAACTGTTTGTTGAAATGAATTAAGGATAGGATTTAAGCTTATACCTTGCTCTTTAGAAAGATAGTAATCTCTTTCAAAATGAGTCATTAATTGTTCTTTGTTATAGTCATGGAAAGTATCTACAATTTCATCTGCAAAACGAACAAAACCATAAATATTATAAATATCTTTTCTAATTTCAGTAGATAACATGTTTACCGCTAGAGAAAAAGAAGTACTGTAGCTTTTTGTAACTAGTTTACTACAATCATTAGAAACACGATCAAATAATTCTTTCATTTTAAAATTGATTTTTAATGATTAATTCTGACGCTAACTTACCAGAGATAAGTGCCGGAGGCACTCCAGGACCTGGAACAGTTAGTTGTCCTGCAAAATACAAATTTTTTACTTTACTACTTTTAATTTTTGGCCTTAAAAAAGCAGTTTGAAAAAGTGTGTTGGCCATTCCATATGCATTCCCTTTATAAGAATTGTATTCTTCTTTAAAATCATTGACACAAAATGATTTTTTAAACAATACATGAGAGGTTACTTTTTGATTGGTTAATTTCTCAAACCTGTCCATAATTTTGTAAAAATACTCCTCTCTTAATTCTGGAGTATCCTCAATTCCAGGAGCTAAAGGAATCAAGAAAAAACCTGCTTCTTTACCTTCAGGAGCTGAAGTTACATCAGTTAGTGATGTGAAATTAGCATAAAACAAAGGATCAGAAGGCCAGGTAGGGTTGTCATAAATTTCTTTTGCGTGCGCATCAAAATCTGTATCAAAAAATAAGGTGTGATGACTTACATTTGCTATCTTTTTGTCAAATCCTACATAAAAAAGAAGAGAGGATGGAGCAAAGGTCTTTTTATTCCAATACTTTTCTGAATATTGTCTGCTTCCAACATCTAACAATGTTTCTGTATGGTGATAGTCTGCACCACTTAAAACCAAATTTGTTTCAATATTCTTACCGTTTACAATTAATCCAGAGATACTTTTAGAGGAATCTGTTAGTATCTTTTCAACATTCGCATTTGTTTTGAATTTAACACCCAAGCTTTCAGCCAAAGAAACCATTCCTTCGATAACGGTGTACATTCCACCCCTTGGATGCCATGTACCAAGTCCAAAATCTGCATAATTCATAAAGTTATAAAATGCAGGAGTATTGCTTGGTTTTGCTCCTAAAAACAATACAGGGAATTCTAAAATTTTTATTAATTTTTTATTTTTTATATTCTTTCTAACTTGCTTTCTAATCGTTGAAAAAAATTGAGATACTCTTGAGATCGTTGTTGTGTTTATTAGTTCTAAGGGAGAAACACCAGGTTTGTAAACCAAATCTTTTATGGCCGTCTCGTAGTTTGATTTTGCAGAATCTATGAATGATTTTAAATGTTTAGCACTTCCTTTTTCTTCTTTTTCAAATAAATTATAAATTTCTTCTAAATGACTTGAAATTTTTAATGAAGAATTTTCACCAAAATAAACCTCATAACCTGGATGTAATTTATCTAACGTATAATAGTCGGAAGGTTTTTTACCAAAGTCTGCAAAGAATCGTTCAAAAACATCAGGCATCCAATACCATGAGGGGCCAATATCAAAAGTAAAACCCTCTTTTTTATATTGCCTAGCTCTACCTCCTAAAGTATCGTTTTTTTCTAAAATAGTAACATTGTATCCTTCTTTTGCTAAATAACATGAAGCTGATAAAGCTGAGAAACCGGAACCAATTATATGAATGTTTTTTTTCATTATTTATTTTTCTGTAATAGAGAATAATTAGAATTTTTATTAAAAAAATTATAATTCTTTCAGCAAGTCTGAAACAGAATTATAAAGCTTAATTTTTGATTTTAAATGTTTTAAATCGACTAAACTTGATTTTTGACCGATGCCAATTAGTTCATGATTGGTCTTTTCTAAGATTTCATCAATTTGATTAAAATATGCTTGAATTTTGTGATCATAGGGCATCACTGTCATTAACGTTATAAAACAAATTTCTGCGCTATTTTGGAAAAAAAAGTCCAAATTATTTAAGGGAAGGCTTTGTCCGAGATAAATCGTAAAATTACCTCGTAAAATTAGTTCATAATTTAAATATAACAAACCTAATTCGTGAATTTCATTCTCCGGTAGAAATAAAACATATGTTTTTGATTTTTTAGAAACAGAATATTGAATTTTCTCAGTTTGTAATTGTATTTTTTGAGCTATTAAGTTTGAAATAAAATTTTCATGTGCTGGAATTAAAGTATCAGTTTGCCACATTAGACCAATAAGATTTAAAAAAGGTATGAAAACATCTGTAAAGACTTCTCTAAATTTTTTTTTGACTAAAAGCTCTTGATAGGTTTTGTCAAATAATATTTTATCAAACTGAAACATTGATAACTTAAAACGGTTGATCGCTTCGTCATTAACTGCACTATTAAGCGCCAAGTCTCTGGAGAATTTAGTTATCTGATCGTCAGACATTTTAGCAATCATTGAAATTTTATAATTATTGTTATTGAGTAAAACAATATTTAATAATTTCTGAAGATTGTCATTGGAATATAATCTAATGTTCGTTTTTGTTCTTTTAGGTCTTAGTAAGTCATACCTCTTTTCCCATATACGAATGGTATGCGCCTTTATACCTGAAATATTTTCAAGGTCTTTGATCGTAAAATGTTGTTTAATATTGTTCAACGCATATCATTTATCAATAAACAAATTTAATTAAAATTTAGAAGCAAAAATATATTTTAGCAAAAATGCGTGTTTTTATTTTTGAAAATTTTTCAATTCATCTAGAAGAACTTGATGCATTTTATCTGTGTAGTCTAAGTGCGTCACAATTCTAATTCTTCCCTCTCCCATTGGTGTTAATAAAATGTTTTTGTCTTTCATTCTTTGAATAAAAGTATCAGCACCTATTTTTTGATCAACATAAAAAATGATAATATTAGTTTCAATGGGTTCTATTTTTGTGACATAAGAAACAGTACTTAAAACTTCACCAATTTCTTGTGCTTTTTGATGATCTTCGGCCAACCTTTCTACATGATGATCAAGTGCAAAAATTCCTGCTGCTGCCAGAAAACCAGCTTGTCTCATTCCTCCACCGAACAATTTTCTTATTCTCAATGCTTTTGCAATATGGTGTTTAGAACCTAGTAATATAGAGCCAACAGGAGCTCCTAAACCCTTCGACAGACAAATAGAAATAGTATCAAACAATTGTCCGTATTGTGCTGGAGTTTCATTTTTAGCAACCAAAGCGTTGAATAAGCGAGCTCCATCCAAATGAAAAGACAAATTATTTTCTCTAGTTATTTTCTCAATTTTTTTTAACTCGGAAAACTCCCAACAAGCACCACCTCCTTTGTTGGTCGTGTTTTCTATACACACCAACCTTGAATAAGGTACGTGAATATCTGATCTACCTGCAATGGCTTCCTGTAATTGCTTTGCAGTATACATTCCTCTATTTCCGTCTATTAACTTACAGGTTACTCCAGAATTAAATGCAACTCCACCTCCTTCATAATTATATATGTGAGCATATTTATCGCAAATTAACTTATCTCCCGGTTGCGTATGTAATTTTATAGCAGTTTGATTTGCCATTGTTCCTGATGGAAAAAACAAGGCATCTTCCATCCCAAACAACGAAGCCGCTTTTTCCTGCAATTGGTTTACGGTAGGATCCATTTTAAAAACATCATCACCAACAGGAGCATTCATCATTATTTGTAACATTTCTTTTGTGGGCCTGGTTACAGTATCGGATATTAAATCTATTATCATATTTATTTATAAGGCAGTAATATAAACATTAAATATATTTAAAATAAGATCCGATATATAAATAATTTAAAAAATATTTAATTATTTTAAAAAAAAGATTGACTTTAATCTCTTGATTTATTTTATGAATAAGTATTCGCTTTTAAAACAAGAATTCTTAAAAATTCATTTATTTTTGTTTGACGTATGATTACACAAGAACAACTTAAAGACATTACCTCAAGGATTCAAAAATTAAAATCTTACCTAGAAATAGATAAGAAATTGATCGAAATAGCCAATGAAGAAGAAAAAACAGTCAATCCGAATTTTTGGAACAATCCAAAAGAAGCTGAGATTGTAATGAAAGAACTTCGTTTTAAAAAAAAATGGGTGGAGGACTTTAATAAAACGATCGTTTTAAATGAAGAGGTAAGTGTATTATATGAATTTTATAAAGAAGGAGAAATTGAAGAAAATGAAGTCATTGAACAATTTGATAAAACAAGTTCTTTTTTAGAAAATTTAGAATTTAAAAACATGCTTTCTGAAGAAGGCGATGCCCTTTCTGCAACCATTCAAATAACTGCTGGTGCTGGGGGTACTGAAAGTTGTGATTGGGTAGAAATGTTGTCAAGAATGTACACAATGTGGGCTGAAAAACAGGGTTTCAAATTGAAAACTTTGAATTATCAAGCTGGAGATGTAGTGGGTATAAAAACAATTACCATCGAAATTGAGGGAGATTATGCTTTTGGGTGGTTGAAGGGAGAAAACGGCGTGCATAGGCTGGTTCGTATTTCACCATTTGATTCGAATGGAAAACGGCACACAACTTTTGGATCTGTGTACGTTTTCCCTGTAGCAGATGATTCAATAGAAATCGATGTAAACCCAGCAGACATCGAAATTATAACTGCAAGATCAAGTGGTGCTGGAGGACAAAATGTAAATAAAGTTGAGACAAAAGTTCAACTGACTCACAAACCCTCAGGAATACAAATTTCCTGTTCTAATTCTCGTTCTCAACATGACAACAGAGCTACAGCCATGAAAATGCTAAAATCACAACTCTACGAAATTGAACTTAAGAAACAACAAGCGGCAAGAGATGATATCGAAGCAAATAAATTAAAAAATGAGTGGGGAAGTCAGATTCGTAATTACATTATGCACCCTTACAAATTAGTAAAAGACGTCAGAACTTCTCATGAAACAGGAAATGTTGGCGCCGTAATGGACGGTGATATAAACCCTTTTTTAAAATCTTATTTAATGATTAATGGACAAAAGAAAACCTCCTAATCTCAAAATATATTTATTCATATGATTAAAATATACCACAACCCACGTTGCTCTAAATCTAGAGAAGGTGTTAAAATTTTAGAAAATTCAAAACAAGAATTTGAAACGATCTTATATCTAGTTGACCTTCCGTCAGAGGATGAACTGAAAGAAATCATCGGTTTACTAAAAATTTCTCCTATTGAATTGGTTAGGAAAAATGAAAAAATTTGGAAAGATGATTATAAAGGAGTTCAACTATCAGATACTGAGATTATAAAAGCGATGATTAAAAATCCTAGATTAATTGAACGTCCCATTGTTATCAATCACAAAAAAGCAATTATCGGGAGACCTCCCGGGAATATTTTATCCATTATTTAACCTTTTTATAACTAAGTCCTATTAAATTTAACAAGAACTTTGTTGAAATTTAATTAACTTGATTTGACTGTAAAAAATTATATTCTTTTATGTTGCCTTTTCACAAGTTTAGTTTTTGTTGGCCAAGAAACCGTTAAATCTCCTATTTTTTCTGTCTATGGAAAAGTTATTGAGACTGAATCAGGTGAACCTTTACAGTATGCAACCATTGTTTTAAAGAACACCATAACACAAAAAATCACAGGAGCAATCACTGATGAATCTGGAGAATTCAAAATCCAAACTCCAAAGGGAACTTATGACATCAACGTAGAATTCATCTCTTTCAAAACAAGAAAATTTATTTCACAAGAGATACTCTCAAACAAAAACTTAGGGATTATAAAATTAGAGGATAATGGAAATAATTTGGACGAAATATTTGTCACAGCAGAGAAATCTACCATAGACATACGTCTTGATAAAAAAATCTATACAATTGGGAATGATATGACTGTCAAAGGAGGAACAGCCTCCGATGTCCTAGACAATGTACCTTCAGTAAATATTGATTCCGAAGGAACCATTAGTCTTCGTGGGAGTGAAAGTGTTCGCATACTAATAGATGGTAAGCCTTCTGCTTTGGTAGGTTTAAATGGTGCTGACGCCCTAAAACAGTTGCCGTCTGATGCGATTGAAAAAGTTGAAGTTATCACATCTCCTTCTGCAAGATACGACTCAGAAGGAACGGCAGGAATCTTGAACATAATTTTAAGAAAAGGAAAGACCAGTGGCTTTAACGGGTCAGTAAATACGACCTTAGGGAATCCCAAAAATTATCAAACTGCTCTAAATTTAAATTTACGTTCAGATAAAATAAACTTATTTTCAAATTTTGGATATAATGATGGTGGCAGTCCTGGGGTTTTTAACTCTAACATTACTTATTTATCAAATAAAGTTATTGACAGTACACGAATTGAAAATAGGTTATATGAAAGAAATAGAAAAGGTTTTAATGCAAACATAGGTTTAGAATACTTTTTAAATAAAACTAGTGCCATTACTGGAACTCTTTTTATAAGAGATTCAAAAGAACAAAATATATCGACCAATACGATAAATTCATTTGATATTTTAGAGAACAATTTATATAATTCTGTTCGAATTCAGGATGAAAGTGAAAAAGATAAAACATCACAAGTTTCTCTAAATTATATAAATAATTTTAACACGAAAGGCCATCGACTCTCTATAGATGTTCAATACAGCAAAAGTAACGAAAACAATTTTGCTCTTATTACAGACACATATCCTGAAACAACTGCTACAGACGAACTTTCAAAAAGTCAATTGATTCAAACAGACTATGTATTACCGATTGGAAAAAATGCTCAATTTGAAATAGGATATCGTGGTAATTTTGAAAACTTAACATCAGATTATACCGTAATTGCTCCAAATTTAGATCCAAGATTTAATCCTTCAAATAACTTAGAATTCCTCCAAAAAGTCAATGCTTATTATACACAGTTTGGAGACAAGCTAAACAACTTTTCCTATCTTTTAGGTATGCGAGTAGAAGCAACTAAGATTGATATTCATCTTATAAATACAAACGAGAACTACAACAAAAGCTACACAAACTTATTTCCTACAGCCAATATTGGTTATGAAATAACTGAAGACAGAAGTGTTACTTTAGGTTATAGTAGACGCCTGAGAAGACCACGATCTAGATCTTTAAACCCTTTTGAAAACAGAGCAAGCGAAATAATATTTTATAAAGGAAATGTAAATTTAGATCCGACCTATTCAAATACCTTCGATTTAGCATATTTAAATAAATGGAAAAAATTAACTTTTAATTCTTCTATTTACTACCAACATTCAACAAATAATATTGTTAGAATAAATAGTCAAGAATATAGAGTAATCAATGGAAAAGAAACAAGTATTATAGTAAGAAAACCGATTAATCTTGCCTCAGAAGACCGAATAGGTTTTGAATTTACATCAAATTATACTGCTGGTAACAATGTCAAACTCTCTGGTACTTTTAACTTTTTTCAATTTGAAACGAAAGGACAATACTCATACGAAACAACAAACCCAAACACAAATGAAAACAACATAATCAATCAAAATTTTGACAGTAAAAATACTTCTTGGTTTACTCGTTTTGATGCTAAAATAAAACTCCCGGGAGACATTCAATCACAAACTAGAATATTTTACACAGGTGCTAGAAGTGATGCACAAAGTGATGTAGATGGATTATTATCAGTTAATTTAGCTTTCAGTAAAGAGCTCTTTAAAAAGAAAGGCACCATAGTTCTAAACATCAATGATGTATTCAATTCAAGAAAATATAATTTTAAAAATTTTGCACCAAGTAGAGAGAATCCTAGCAATATATCAGATCAGACATACCAAAGAAGAATTCGTCAAATCTCCCTAAACTTTTCTTACAGATGGAATCAAAACGAAAACAATAGGGAGAAAAATTCTGATTACATACCAAATATTTAGAGAGTCTATCGTTTATTTTTAAAACTTTCACGCACTTTCACTGTACCCTTTGTTTTTAAAATTATAAAAAAAAACCTCGTTCAATGAATTGAACGAGGTTTATATTATGTCTAAAAAAACTACTTTCCTTGAGCAGCTTTTTTTGCTTCCTTTTTCAATTTCATGTTCTCCCATATAGTTCCTCCGATCCAATATGGAACTACGAAGGTTAATAAGAAGATTAACAACCAAAAACCAGCTGTAAAAATAAACATGAATAAAACTAATCCTGAAAATTGTGAAAAATCTAACATTGCTGTGTATTAAAAAATTACCAATGCAAAAATAATACTTATTTTCAAAAGTTACCTATTAAAAACAAAAAAAGCTTCAGAGAAATGATACTTTTCAACTTTATATCATCATAGTTTTTCGTAAATTTGTTTTTACCTAATATATAGAATATAATTATGAAATATAGAATCGAAAAAGATACTATGGGAGAGGTACAAGTTCCTGCAGATAAATATTGGGGAGCACAAACAGAACGTTCTCGTAAAAACTTCAGAATTGGTGCTGCTGCCTCCATGCCTTTAGAAATTGTATATGGTTTTGCTTATCTTAAAAAGGCGGCTGCACATACAAATGCGGAACTAGGTGTTTTAACCTCAGAAAAAAGAGATTTAATATCGCTAGTATGTGATGAAATTTTAGCTGGTAAATTAGACGACCAATTCCCTTTGGTTATCTGGCAAACAGGATCTGGAACACAATCCAACATGAATGTGAATGAAGTGATTGCAAATAGAGCGCATGAAATTTCTGGAAAAGTTATTGGTGAAGGAGAAAAAACCATTCAACCAAATGATGATGTAAATAAATCGCAATCTTCAAATGATACATTTCCAACTGGAATGCACATAGCTGCTTATAAAAAAATCATAGAAACTACCATTCCAGGGATTGAACAGTTAAGAGATACTTTAAAGACAAAATCTGAGGCATTTAAGGATGTTGTAAAAATAGGCCGTACCCACTTAATGGATGCAACTCCACTTACATTGGGTCAAGAATTTTCTGGTTACGTAGCACAATTAAACTTTGGTTTAAATGCTTTGAACAATACGCTAGATCACCTATCTCAGTTAGCTCTTGGAGGTACAGCTGTTGGAACTGGATTGAATACACCTGCTGGTTATGATGTGCTAGTTGCAAAATATATTGCAGAATTTACAGCCATGCCCTTTATTACTGCTGAAAATAAATTTGAAGCTTTAGCTGCACATGATGCTTTGGTGGAAACCCACGGAGCACTGAAACAAATAGCGGTGTCATTAAATAAAATAGCCAATGACATTAGAATGATGGCTTCGGGCCCAAGATCGGGAATTGGAGAATTGATAATTCCGGCAAACGAACCCGGAAGTTCTATCATGCCAGGAAAAGTAAATCCTACACAAGCAGAAGCAATGACCATGGTTTGTGCACAAGTCATGGGAAATGATGTAGCCATAACCATTGGAGGAACTCAAGGCCATTATGAACTAAACGTTTTTAAACCAATGATGGCGGCTAATGTCTTACAATCAGCTCAACTGATTGGAGATGCATGTGTTTCTTTTGATTTGAATTGTGCAATAGGAATCATTCCAAATCAAAAAAGAATAACCGAATTAGTGGACAATTCATTAATGTTAGTTACTGCTTTAAATACTAAAATAGGGTATTATAAAGCTGCAGAAATTGCAAACACGGCTCATTCTAATGGTACTTCATTAAAAGAAGAAGCTATCCGTTTAGGATATGTAACCTCAGAACAATATGATGAGTGGGTAAAACCAGCTGAAATGATTGGAGGATTAAAATAATTTGTATTCCATTTTAAATTTAAAAAGCTACACACTTGTGTAGTTTTTTTTTATTAAAATTTAGAACAAAAAAGGCACTGTAGTACCCTAAGAGATCATTGTTATAGATTGTGTATGTTTGCTATAACGAATTAAACCATTTTATATGACTCAATTATTTATCAATATTAAAGAATTAGTCCAGGTTAGAGATGCTGCAATAAAAAAAGTTTCCGGTATAGAAATGAAAAAATTGCCAACTATTAAAAATGCTTTCTTACTGGTTAAAGATGAATTAATTTTTGATTTTGGTACAATGGATAAAATCCCTGATTTATCTGTTGATGAAATTATTGACTGTTCCGGTAAAATAATTCTTCCTAGTTGGTGCGATTCTCACAGTCATCTTGTTTTTGCTGGTAATAGAGAACATGAATTTGTAGACAGAATTAAGGGGCTATCTTATGAAGAAATTGCAAGAAATGGTGGTGGAATATTAAATTCTACAAAAAAAACAAAAGAAACCTCAGAAGAAAGTTTATATGATCAATCTGCTAAAAGATTGAAAGAAGTTATTGCTCTGGGAACTGGTGCAATCGAGATAAAATCTGGTTATGGATTAACTGTTTCTTCTGAATTAAAAATATTACGAATAATCAATAGGTTGAAAAATAACTTTGATACTCCAATCAAAAGTACTTTTTTAGGAGCACATGCTGTTCCCGAAAAATTCAAGAATAATAAAGCAGCATATATTGATTTAATAATTGAAGAAATGCTACCTAAGATTGCGAAAGAAAATTTAGCAGATTTTATAGATGTATTTTGTGAAACGGATTATTTTTCAATTGATGATACTAGGAAAATTCTAACTGCAGGAAAAAAATATAATCTAATACCAAAAGTACATGTAAACCAATTCAATAGTATTGGTGGAATTGAAATTGCCTCAAAAAAAAATGCTTTATCTGTAGATCATTTAGAGGTCTTATCCGATCGTGATTTAGAGGTTTTAAAAGAATCAAATACCATACCTGTAGCACTTCCCTCCTGTTCTTTTTTTTTAAGCATTCCTTATACTCCTGCTAGAAAATTAATGGATAGTGGCTTGGCTATGGCCATAGCGTCGGATTACAATCCAGGCTCATCCCCCTCTGGAAATATGAACCTAGTTGTTTCTTTGGCTTGTATAAAAATGAAAATGACTCCTGAAGAAGCCATTAACGCGGCAACTATAAATGGCGCATATGCTATGAATTTATCTGAAAAAGTAGGGAGTATTGCAAAAGGTAAAATTGCAAATTTCTTCATACTAAAAGACGTACCTAGTTATCATTTTATTCCTTATTTTTTTGGTAGCAATCGGATTAGTGCTGTCTATTTAAAGGGGAAAAAAGTTCACTAAATACGGTGCTTATTAGTTACTTATTAGATTTTAAAAAACGAATTATCTTTGAAATGATACCATTTTTTTGATCATTTTCATCAGCACCATAACCATAGCCATAGTTGTATCCATAGCCATAACCGTAACCGTAACCATATTTCTTTTTAGAAAAATCATTTAATACATAACTAATATTGGTTACTTCTTTATTTTTATACTTATCCTCAATCATTTTCATCATACCTTTCTCAGAATAGTCCTGTCTTACAACATAAATGACTGCGTCAGAAAATTTAAACAACTCTAAAGCATCAGAAACCAATCCTACTGGAGGAGTATCAATAATAATATAATCATAGGTATCTTTAAGAATTTCAATCATCCTGTTTGCCTTTTCATTTATAAGAAGTTCAGAAGGATTAGGAGGAATTGGTCCAGATAAGATAAGGTCAAAATTTGGAATTTTAGTTGAAATAATAATTTCATCTAAACTCTTTTGATTGATCAAATAATTTACAACACCAATATCATTTGGTAAATCAAAATCATCATAGATTTTTGGTTTTCTTCAATCCAAACCAATTAGCACTGTTTTCTTACCGCTCAAAGCAAATACGATTGCAATATTTACAGAAATCATTGTTTTTCCCTCACCACCCACTGAAGAAGTTAAAATAATAGTTTTGGAATTACTATTTTTTGACTCTTTAAACATGAATTGAATATTCGATCTAATAGCTCTAAAAGATTCTGAAATTACTGATTTCGGCTTGTTAAAAACTACTAAATTATTATCTTCTTGATTTCTACCCACAACTCCTAGGATAGGAATAGAAAACTTTTTCTTAATCTCTTCAACTGTATGAATTTTTTTATCAAAAATGGTCCTTATTAATACGTAAAATAGCGGTATAGCAAACCCAAACATCAACGCTACTATATAATTAAACTTAGGTTGAGGATAATGAGGGCCATTTCCAATATCTTTCGCTTTATCTATAATTTTAATGTCAGATACATTCGCAGCAATGGCAGTTCCCGCCTCATAACTTTTTTGTTTTAAATAATTATAATTGGCCTCTGATATTTCAAAATTTCTTTTGTATCTTAACA
>OCVQ010002403.1_pt1 | contig 12426 bp, 3 predicted proteins | sample 1539061 | NCBI WGS metagenome assembly OCVQ01 (sample SAMEA3355526, study PRJEB22509) | marine metagenome | biome: marine; feature: river plume; material: water | place: USA | collected 2010-08-08 | depth 0.5 m | reverse complement strand
AATATTACCTTAATTTTAATATATATTACATTATAATGCGTTCACTTGGTTAATGACATGAATATATACGAATCAACTATCAATAGAATAAATGATACGTCACTAATAAATAATTATTTAAATTTAAATATACCAAGTGATCGAGTTATAATACATGTACACAAAGACACCAACAAATCATATTATGATAATTATGAAGATTACCATAATATATTTACTGAAGATAGATTTAAGTTATTCATCATACATGATGTAAATAAAGATACAATTCCTTTTATTAAATTAGCAGATCATTTAGTTTATTTTAATTCACAACAAAAGTTTGTGATTGACGAGCTTATTAAATTAGATATACCAAGCACGATATTACCATTTCCTATGTTACCCTTTGACATTACACCTTCATATAAAAAGAAACAAATCATACTATGTGGTGATGTATTAGAAGATAATATTGAGGAAATTGATCATATATTATCAACGTGGACATTAACTGATGATAGTGACACATGTATTAAGTTAATGTCTACCACTAGTTATGGGGATTTAACTAGCGATCTAATGCGTGACTTAAATGAATGTAATCTTATATGTTATTTTAATTGCGATTCACTAAGTACCAGTGATATGATACATGATTTAGTTAAAAACTATATAAACTGTACTTTTATAGCGACAATCAACTCAAGCGATACAACAAAACTAACACAGTTGATTGAAGAAAGTAAATATTGTTATATATGGAATGAAGAAATTAGTATAGAAGCTATACGTGATACGGTACACGAGAACACTGATCAGATATTTTATAGTAATGTACGAGAGAATGCACTATTACCACTCGCATTATCTTGTCAATGTAGTGTTATTATACCAGAAGCGGCTAATACTATAAATATAAATAACCGACCAACATTAAATGAATTCACTAAGTCAATATTAGACATATTAAACAATGGTGTTAAATTTAATGAATATCCAACTAATATTGAAGCAGACATTGAAAATAATATAGAACCACTTCGTAATGATTTTGTTGTTGTGATAAATTATCGTAACCAAGTTGAAAAAATAACTAGATGTATTGAATCAATTGTTAAACAAGATGTAATTACATATGATGTTGGTATACTTATTACTGATGACTACTCAACCGATGGTTCACTTGATATCGTTGATAAGTTAGTTGATTTATTTAAAGATGATATATCTATTCGTGTAGTTAAAAATACTAAGAGACGAATGTCAGCAAAGAACCTATACAACGCTGTACATCACTATATATCAAATGATGAATCTATAATTATAGAACTTGATGGTGATGATTTCATTGATGAGCAATATGATATGTTCAGTATACTAAGTAAACACTATGACAATGGCTCTCTGAAGACGATTGGGTCATTTCAAAGTTATCCTGAAATTAATGTACCAATGGTAACTAATAATAAAAAATTAACTGATTTTTCTAATCCGTGGGATCATGGTAAGTGCACCGCATGGTCACCATTAAGGACATACAAGCGACACTTATTTACACAAGTTGAATTATACTATTTCCTTGAAAGAGATACACTTGAGTGGTTAAAAATCGCTGATGATAGTTCAATTAATCCAAGAATGATAGAATTAGCTAAAGGCAAGATTGGTATTATCGATGAACCGATCTATATATATGATCTATCAGGTAATAGAGATAGCGATGAAGATTACTGGTCACCTTTTTATGCTCATAGTAAACTTCATCACGCTATTACTTTTTAAATTTAATATACAATTTAGGTCTTAAGCTAGAAACAGAGAACTCACTACTTGCCCAATTTGGATAAGCTGATAAGTTAGTTGAGTTATTAGCCTGGTCATCTAGAGCATCTGGGTTAACAATAACAACTCCATTATTAGATGCTGGTGTATTAACCCAATCTTGAACTAAATTAGATATATCAAATATTGTTTCAGTATCACCATCATTATTACTAGCTGTTGATTTAATTGAAACACTTGCATCGATATCATTTAATCCTATGAAATTAGAATTCCAATCATCAACTTGATCTTTTAAATAATAAGTTGCACCATCAGTATTTCCAGTACCTTCAGTCCAACTAGTTAACATTTTATGTATATTATAGAATACAGTATCTGTATTGTCAGCATATTCCCATGAATCAATACTAAGTGTTAATGTTGCTTCTAGTATAGTAGCTCCATCTAATTCACTCGGTATATTAAAGTACATCAACGTTCTTGTACTAGTTGGAATGACATCTATGAATGCTGCTGAATATATAGTATCACTATCACCAAAGTTAGTTGTTTGTTTGATTTCTTCACCTTTCCATATGGATACTTCATTAAATAATGATTGATCGGTTTGGTCAAGTATATATTCTTGTATAGTAACTCCTAAATCAGAATATATCCTATTCGCATTATATATGTAAGTAGCTGGTCTATTTGCTACATCAAGAATAGCATCATATACATTATATTCATCTCTATTAGGATTTCCATATATATTTGCATCTTTAGATATATATCCTTGGACTAACCAATTAAGAGACATATCCAAATGGAATGGAATATTATATGGAATTGATGTAGATTCCCATTGCTCAAGATTAACATAGTTAAACATTGAACCAAGTACTGGATCAGATATATCACCACCACTTCTAGTTAGTTTACCAGGGACATCAGTTCCTTGATATGAACTTATACAAGGTCTTTTATGCCAGTAAGTTTTCCATAACATAGGCATAAAGTCATATACAGGTAATGGATTAATCTCACCACCACTAATATTATTTGGTATTACAAATTCAATACTAGAGTTATTAGATAACTTAGATAATACATATTTACGATAATCGTTATTATCCACAAATCCATATTCACCATCTTTATTATAGAATGATTTTATACTACCATCTGAATTATAAGGCAACTGCGCACTTAAAAAAGGTATAGATCCAATATTTATATCCATTGGTTCCATCATGAAGTATGGTGTTTTATATAAATAATCTAATCCACTATTACCACTAATACAATATTTAGATTCCCACATATAGTCAACATTAGTAACTGATTTGTTTAAGTTATAAGGATATAAATCAGCATCAATTGTATTAATCTGTTTTGCCATTCTAAATAGAGACGAGTCAATTTCATTTTGTGATACATCACTAGTTGATGTTAGTGTAATAGATGTCAATAATGTACCCGCGTCATAACTTATATCAGTAATAACCGATATTATTGATGTATCTAATATAAATGATCCAACATTACTTGTATTGAAAGAACTAACATCATATACATATCCATTAGTTTCTTTACTATTTGATTCACTACTTGTGTAATTTTCTAATACATATAGATATACAACATTGTCCACACTAAAGTAACTAGTTACATCATTAGGTACAGTATATACCAAATCATTAACGCTAGTTATTTCTTTGTTATTTTGTATATCAGGTTGTAGTATAGGAACATAGTCATCTACACTATCACCTTTAGTTCCTGGGAACAATATACTATTTTCAATATGTGATAATGCAACATTACCAATAGTTGGTGTTAAGTAAGACATTGGTGTTTGTTTGTAACCAAGACAAGCCCAGCGACCATTCTTCTTAGAATATACAAATTCCATATTTACACGTAAGTAACTATATAGACTTAAATCATTATAATAATCACTATTATATAAATATTGATTACCACTAACAGTGATCGCATCTTTAATTATACCATCATTACCATCATCAACATATCCCCAAGACATATTAATATCTTCAGATTCAATTGCTGGTTGATTAATAGTCTCAACTGCAACCAAATCATCTAGTGCAGTTTGTATATCACTAGGTATACCATTATCAACATATTCACTTAGATAGTCACTAACGGCATATTTAAATACACGATTCGTATATTCATCATTATGACTACTACTATTCTTATCACCTTTAAGTAGTACCCTATATGAATTATAGAAACGCAATGGCATATTATTAGAATAACCAGGCATATAGTTTCTTAAAAACTCTTCTAAATGTGTATTATTGGACGATGTGTTTACTGATACAAACTTATCACCCGTATCTAAGTAATTTTCTAATACTGGGTTATTAATCAATGATGCTTTTAATGTATCTTCAATTGACTGAATACCACTTGCATTACTTATTAATAATTCAACATCATGTGTGTTTGGTTTTGCTCCTTCTAGTGATACTAAGTTAGCAAAACTATTCCAATAGAACCCATAAAATGCTGTATTATATTCACTGAATGCATTACCACCACCAAAATTATAATAATCATATTGTCTATGTTTATTCATATCAATTACATTTAATGCACCAGGTATGGTTTTGTTAAATGAGGTATCCCAGAATAATCGTTTAAGGTCTTTTAGTTTTAAGTTATCATAACCAAGTGATTCAAGATTATTAATAATAACATTGTCACTTGATCTACCAAATTTATAAGTAGAATCCAACGTAGGAACTAAGTTACCATATACATATCGATCACCTGAGTTACTTTCTTCTTCATTACTTGAGTAATAGTCTGACATGTATGTTTTAAATGCACCACTTGTATTTAAAAATGGGTCACTATCAATAAGTGTTGTATCACTTGATGCTTCAATAATGTATTCTGGTGCATATAGTGCTTTAGTTAACCATCTATCTTCATTAGTTGGTCCAGTTTGTCCAGATTGTTCAATGCTGACATCATTAATAACACCACTATAAAATCCAACAGGAATAGAAGATGTTGCATTACTATGCCCAATTACTTTATCTATAGTATTTGTTGATAACTCACCACTAAATGATACACGAGTTGCATAAAAGTCTGATATTAGTTTTCTAAATGCGTCATTACCTTGATATGCAAATGAACCATAAGTATCTCTATCACTTACTATCTCTGATATATCACTAGGGTTTAGCATTTCCGGTAAATAGGTACGAATATTTACGGCTAATAAATTTTTATTATCCATAAAGTTATTATATCCGTATACACCATCATCACCAAACTTATATGTTAATGCAAATTCACTACTTGGTATATTTAGTACGTCACTAACATCAGCGAATGAACTAGATACAGTTTGATTCCTTAAGTATGCAATATGTGATGCACTACCACTAAGAGAGCCGATATTATGCATATGCTCTTTAAGTAATCTTAGTTTAGGATCATTATCCATTCTCCACGAGAAACCTTCAACTGGTGTAGGATAAACAACGGCACATATATTTCGTATATCAGTATTCCCACCAATTATATCAGTTGATTCTAATCCACGTTGATGAAATACATTATCACCTTGTATGTATTCCATTTCTGGCATTTTACTATATGAATAATTATTATATTGATCAGGCATACCTTGGTCAATGCCATCATCGTCTTGGTATCCACTCATAACATATACACGAGGTTGTGTAATGTAGTTTTTGTATGCACTAAGTACACCAGTGGTAGAACTAGTAAAGTTATCTTTTAATGATGGATCTTTAATTGGTAAAGTAACATTGATGTTCATCTCTTCACCATCTTCAACATTATTAGTTGGAAGATGTATAAATGCTTTCTTTTGATAATTTCTGTCTTGATTCCATACACCACTAGTATTGTTTAATTGATCCTGTAATGTATTATCAATAAATATTGTTTCTAATTCATCATCTGTTTCTGTTGTGATTATACCTGGAACCATATCATTATTATTTGATAGTATAGTAATTATATCACTATATAATATCGCTGATATTGAATCAATTATATCAATAGTGATTAATCCATTAAGATCTAAAGCGACACCATCGGTAATTTGAGCAAATCTTATGATAGTTGTTTCTCTCCATAGAGAATCATCTAGATCAGGTTGGTTTCCTAAATTCGAACCACCTTTAGATTCATATACAACTCCATTATAGTAAGCAAACTCACCTGAGTTATATGTTGTTCCTATTAACCAGTCTAATGTATTAAGTTCATCGTGGAAATCTTCAATAGTATCTGCTTTTCGTGATTTATATAAATATTTCTTAATTGTACCTACTGTAGATACTTTGATGATGTTAGATGAACCAACTGTTCCAATAAGATCATCAAGTTGTGTTAATATTGTTGTGTTTATTGATGTATCAACATCATGTAAATTATTAACTAAGTTAATTACATGGTTACCATACATATTATCATCACTACTATCCAATACAATATTATGATGGTATGAGTTATTCTTCTGGTAAAATACCATAGACTCACTAAATGGTCTTAATTGATTATGTGATGTAGCAATATACATACGTAATGTATCTTCATTAACAAAGCTATGACCACCACCTTCTATAGAGTCACCATTAAATTCTTTGTTATATTTTTCTGGATACATTCTAAGAGATGCTGATTTTTCTTGACCAGAACCAACATATACACCATCATCATGAAATCCAGGTAGAGTCCATTTAGCGAATGAATTTCGTCTAAGTACTTTTTCTCGCTTAGTATCTACTTGAGTATTGATTGCATTTCGTGTTGCATATATATCCGTGAAATCAGTCCCTCGATCATAATCAATGCCATCACATGGTGGAATAGATGAACTCAAAAATTCATTCTGGTCAAATGCAGGAAATGGACTCACAATGACTTCGCGTGATCCGGCTTTACCAATATTTACATCAATTAATCCAACTAACCATTTATGTAGTGGACCATCAATCTTACCCATATTTAATTGAGTACCTAATTTATCCTCAATAAATAATTTAATTTCTTCGTGTGAGTATCCACTTCTATAGTGATTTAGTACATCACCATCAACATCTAACTTAGGTACAAGTGCGTATCCTACATCAGATGGAATTGACCAAGTGTTTAGCTTATAACTAAAAGCATTATCACTAAGTACATCAACCTTTGCTATACCGTTATAATTTCCATTTTCTGATACAATATCAATTACATTACCACTGACTAATCCATGTGGAGATTGCGTTACACCTAATACACAATCACCATTATATGATAAGTCAATATCTTGGATTGTAGTATCGCTATAGTATAGGTCACCTCGGTTATCATTTTCTGTTCCATCAAACTCGTAAAATTTAGCAACCTTTATCCATCCGGTATTAGTACCTGAATATAAACCATTTGCACTTGAGTCAATTTGACTATATACTTCAATGATATCACCAGTTACTACTGTATATCTAGTAACTCCACTTGTTTCAGTACCTGCTGTACTTACAAAGTTAAATGCATATGTGATTGCGTCAATCACTTCAATCACTTCATATGTACCATTAAAATTAACTGTACCTAATATTTCAATTTGTGTACCTTGACGATACCCATGTTTATCAGCAGTTACCACAGTTACATTATTATCAACAACACTAATTGATGAAATTGTTTCATCAAATATTTGCAATCCACCAATCGCAATATCTGTCTGTGTTCTGTATCTTATAATATTCGCCGGTAATTCATTTATGTTTAACCACTCAGTTGAACCAACATACCACATACCATTATGATCTTCGTTTGTTTGATTAGTTAGATCAAGTAATTCTCCACTAACAACCGCTTGACATTTAGCAACATATAATACATCACTAGGTGAAGGAAAATCTAATATTGCTATTTGGAAGTTATCTACATCAATTACATTGACTGCGAATCTATCATCAATCACTTTATTATAGGATTGTACATATAGGATATCTCCATTTATGTATCCATGTCCAACAAGTAGAATATTTAAATATCCATTATTACTATCATATACTGATGTTACTTTTATTTGTTCTTCAATAGGTACAGCATACTCACCTGATTTATTATCAATATTAACACCAATATTATAAGTACTAACAAACCTTGAGTTTGGATTAGTATGTGTTACTTTGAAACTAGGCACATATAAAGTAGGTATATTATCTTCACCACTTACATTCACCAATGGAAAGCCAATTGGGGACAAGTTGTATGTACCTTTGCCGTCAATATCTAATATATCAACTACTTCATTGGTTACCTGATCGTGAATTTTAGTAATGTCCATCTCTTACCTTCTTGATTTAATATAGTTTATATTATCAAATCGCATTATTAAATACAAATACTACTTAAACAGTAATATCACTTACTACTAGTTTATATTAAGATATATTAGTAACTAAACAAAAAAGCCTACTAATGTAGGCTATTTTATTATGATAATCGATTTTTAAATTTATCTAGATTAACATCACTCAATCTAATTGGACTTAGATCAGGTTTTGAGAACATATCAGTGAACATGGGTAATGCACCAGTCTCATATCCAATAAATTTGGCATTAGGATTAATCCCACTACCAGTCCCATTAATGTCAGTATTACTTGGATTCGTTGGGTCAACAAAACCAACTGGACCCATAAAGATATGGTCTGGAAGTTGATAATAGTCTAGAGTAATCCAACTACGCTCAGCACTACTATATACAAAGGTAGCACGGTATATTACTGGTTTATCTGGTATTGATATATTTTCACCATAGATGTGCATATTAGTCATACGAGCCATTGAGAATTTAGCAATTAGATTATTACAATCATCAGTTAACGCATCGTTTAACGTTGTACAACTATGTACATGTATATGTGATTTATTTATAATATGATCACGTGTTCTAGCATCAGTATATTTAGTATTTGCCCAAATTCTAAAATAGAACTCGTATGTAAAACCATCTTCAGGTAACGAGTACCCACCATTACCTAAATCAATCTCAGTTGGTAAATATATAGATAATCCATTTTCTAAATCGGGTCCTTCGTAATTTATATAATTAATTGTATTACTTGACTTTTGGTCAGTATGTATGAATACCATAGAAGCAGTATAATCTTGTCTTTTTAATAAATCAATTGTATCATTGGTTGAGTATGATTCACCCTCAGACCATGCATTAGATGTGTTATATGGGTACATTGTATAGTTTACATCTGCAAATGTACCTACACTTCTCTGATATATCGAATCAAATTGCTTTTGCTTGGTAGTTATATCTAACTCAAGTGATGTTACATTATCAGAATCTGAACTACTTGCATTCTTAATAATAAAACCAGCTATATCTACATTTGGTTGCCATCTAAATACTACATTATTTGAAAAGTTTGCCATATTTGGTATAGGTTTATATGATGCATCATCTGATGTAATTTCAACATAGTTATTAGTATCTAAATCAGGAGTCTTGTTAGCTGAATAAATCTCACCACGAACATCGTTAATTGTTACAACCCCACTTAAACCAGTTTCAGTTAACGCATTTTTACCAATATTATATGTAAACGAAGTCGTGGTTGGTTTACTTAATACTTCATATATTCCATCATATGATGTAGTACCTGTCACCTTAACAAAGTCATTTACATTTAAGTCAGTTAATACCCCACTTGTAGTTGCCGTAGCAATATGATCAACTTCAAATAAATCAGTAATTGATGGTAATACAAGTATAGTAACTGGATTATATACAAATGTGAATGTATCAAGTGTGATTGTAGTAATTGTATGTGTACCATCATAGTGATCACTGCCAGTAATTGTAAATACAGAACCAGTGGATAATCCATGACTTGGATATGTGACCCTACTATCTGTAGCATTAATTTCTTCAATGCTATAAGATACCAATCGCTTAGACGCATCTACATTAGTTAATGCCTTGTAATATTTATTATCATATGTAACATAATTATTGTATCTAAATCTACTATCAAGATCCCATATATGCACTAATGGTAAGTAATTTACTTGCCACTCATTTACATATCCTTTATTATGTACATTAACACGTATCGTGACCATATCACCAACATCTGAATCATCAATTTTCCAATTGATGTTATCAAATATCATACTACCACCATATACTGATTTATTAAAAGCAGAATCAAGTGAAACTTCACCCGCGGCAACTAAACCAGTAACGATATTTTCACTTATACATGAATCACTTGCTGATTTCTTAGAAGGTATTATGTAATCTTGAAAGAATGGGTCAGTGTCTTTCGTTAAACGAATAATCACTTCATCACTTTCAGTATGATTCCACTCAACCAATCCATTTAGGATTGATTGGTAATTATATTCATTTCTCACAATGTCAGAACCTAATGATTCTAACGGAAATGCTTGTCCAATATTTGCGTTTTTAGTCATTTATTTATTACCTTGCGATCCTAAGTGTACCACTTATATTAAAATCCATTGCTTTATTTGCAGGTATCACATCACTATTATCCATTACAATATCAAATACAAGAACACCTGTATTATCAAATACAACACCTCCACCATCAGCCATATAAAGTGGGTTTATTCTTGCAACATCATCTTCGTTCCCAACTTCATGTAACGCACTAGCTTGTGTATGCCCACCGATGAGTGCATATGGTCTTATGTTTAAATGAGTCCATGCCCGTATAGACGAAATTATTCTGGTAATTTTTAAATCCTTTATAAATACATTATAATGTAAAGTATCACCAATTATAGTATATGCTATATCATGGTATTTATATGTGTTATCTGGTATAGTATCATCTGGATTTGCATCTCTTTCTAACGGATATACCTCGTCCTTTAATGATGAATATTGATTAAGATATGTATTAATAGTATTGTCACCAGCTATAGTACCAAACCATATTCCATCATTTGATCTATCTACTATGTAAGTATCTAAGTTACTTTGTACTAAATCTACATCATCAGTTGTAGCCACTGTTGACCAAGCATCAAGTGAGACTATATCATTACTATCTTTTTCAACTGATCTGTATGTCATTCTTGGATTTTCAGAACCAACACGAATTGCCTTAGCCATCTGCCAAGTATAGTTAGTTGATCCAGGACCACTAATTGTATTTTGAATTAAGTGCCAATCTTGGTTATCATTACCTGAACCAATTGATTCATCTAAGTTGTCAATTACATTTGGTGGTACATAATAAAATCCACTATGATTCATATCTTCAATATTACTAATTGACTGATTAAGTACATTATGTGCACGACTATTTCCATTTGTAGGAAGTGTAGTAAATGTATTACCGCTAAGTGCTAGGCGATTATCATCGCCCCACTCTAAGTCAACACCATATTTGCTATATACCATTACATTAGAATTCGTTCTATTTGAATTAACTTGAATATACCCATTAGCACCTTGTAACGTTGATGCAACCGAATCAGTATGTACACCAACAAATTTATTTAACAATGGGATAGAACTACTATCATATAATGGGTATTCATCTATGTTACCAAAAACTAATACTTTTTCATTATATATTTCTATTGCATTTTTTCTATTTGAACTACTTGTCCCAACACCAACAATAAAATTAGCATCATATCTAGCAATGTTATATTGACCAACAACTGCTTGGTTTGATCCAGTGGCTACATTATATTTACCAGTAACGAATGAGTTCTCACCAAGTATACCTTGTGATCTTTTAGTAGTAGATATCTCTCCACCTGTAACACCACTATAACTGATTGATTTATTAGTTACAATATTTGTAACATCCTTAATATCATCATATGTTACATTCTGAATAGTTGTGATGATACTTGGATATGCTTTTCCGTCTACATCCTCAAATCTCTGATCACTATCTGTTTTAAAGTTATATATGACCACTTCGTCATCAATTGAGTATCTATCAGTAACTGAACCATTTACTACTATAATATTCTGAAGTGGGTTGTTATCACTTACGGCATACATACAATTAATTACTAGCTTAAGACATTCGTCTTCAGTATCTTGAATAGCCATTATAAAGTCACTAGAAACCGATGCTGTTACATTACCAATACCACCAACAATTACTGAATTAACACCCTTTGCTTGATTAAATTGACCAGCGAAAACACCACTACTTAAATTAACTGCATATGCATTTCTTCCGATAGCCGATGAACTCCAAGCACTAGCTAATGCTCTATATCCTAACGCAACCGAATATTTACCAACTGCCATTGAACTCTGTCCACCAGCACTTGAAAAATCACCAGTAGCATATGAGTCATTACCCCATACAAAAGCATTTACTCCAACTCGATCAGATTTAGTTTTATATTTAGCATCAATATGATATGTACCATTCATTATATAAGGTGAATTAATGTTAACTAGTTCGTCAACTACAATGTCCCATGATTTACCACCCATGTTATGCTCAATTTCATCACCTTGGTAACCAAGTGTATCAAGATCATAATATGATTTTGGGAATAAGTATGTTGGATGTGAATTATATTTAGTTGTTGCTAGATTCTCATCATATACTGGTGTTCTTAAGTTTAATGGTATAGGAG
>OCVQ010002398.1_pt1 | contig 12437 bp, 10 predicted proteins | sample 1539061 | NCBI WGS metagenome assembly OCVQ01 (sample SAMEA3355526, study PRJEB22509) | marine metagenome | biome: marine; feature: river plume; material: water | place: USA | collected 2010-08-08 | depth 0.5 m | reverse complement strand
GTTTATATTAACACCTAAACTAATTGAATTAATTCATGAGAAAAAATTAACTGTGAAAATTTTACCAATACGGGAGTTTTTTTTTTGCTATATTGCTCGTATTATCTTTTTTTTATGTCCCATTAGTTTGGTTCTTGGAATATATATATCCTCAATATCATTTAGTTGGAAATATTCTCCCAATTTATCTTTTGATAAAAATTTTTAATTTATATCTATTTATTCCAAGTGTGTTAAGTATGTCGAATTCTAGTGAAAAAATTTATATAAAAATTTCAAGCTTCTGGATTGGTATTCTTTTAATTATTTTTTACATCATTGGTAGTAGTGCTCGTCATCTAGATTATTTTTATTTTTTACCGCTATCAATATTGTCAATTTTGATTTTTATGAATATCAATTTTTGGGTTGTGTATAAAAGGGATATATAAATGAAAATTATAGTTTGTTTTAATATAGAGAGCTTAGAGGGTATAAATATTAATAGAGAAGATTACGTCTTAGGAAATGTAGATCTAAATACAAGTCGTTTTAATTATATTAATATCAATCAATGTTCGATTGACTATGTCAAGTATAAGAATGATTTTGAGCTTTCGATTGACGATTTATTTATTTCGCAAGGGTTGCCGAATGGCATAAAGAACTTGTTTGATTCTATTTCACCGAATTTTTATATACACAATCTTAGATTTTGTATTTTTTGGATACAATCATTCTTAAAATTATTAGAGAATTCTGTTGAAGAAATAGTTTTTACTGATTTTGTACCTGAAGCAAATTACTTTCCCTATTACGAAGCTGAAGGTGAAGTTAACAGGGCTTTATTCTATGAGAATTTTGATTTTATCTCTTCTCAATTGATGAGGCATGCGGAATTATATTGTATTCACAATCGTTACTGCAGTATTCGAATCTTGAATTTTCGTTCCTTATTAGTGTTGAAACTGCGAATTTTTTTGAGAAGATATTTTTTGTTTTTATTAAAAATAGTATTTCATTTTTGCAAAATTGTAATAACAAAGAAAACTAAAAAGATTTCGAACGAAAGTGAATTAATCATTTCAACTCGATCATTGGCGCACTCATTTGGTCTCGAACCATTATTAAAAAATACTGAATGCACTATTCACGTTTGTGACGGATTATCGTTTTCAAATAAAAATAAAAAATACATCAAAAGTATATATAGGAATTTCAGTTCCCAATATCAAACTTTGAGCTTATCAGATTTATTTAATTCAATAAAATCATGTTATTCTTTCTTCTCTCAGAGGAAATCGTTGGATGTGACAATAGAAATTTATGGAGCGAGAATTTATTTGAAGAGTATTTTCATTGAAGCCTGCGTTTCGCATTTAGAATCTCTACTTTACGCGAAATCGGTATTTAATTTATGTAAAAATAATGAAAAGATTCGTGTTGTTATTAATACGGAATTAATCACTCCGTATTCTTTCTGGTTAAAAAATATATGTGATACTATAGAAGTAAAAGTAATCCAATTACAAACGGTGGTCATTGATAGATTTCCTTCGCCGAATTTTGTTTTTTCAGACTTGTTTTTGTTTGATTCTAAGGCAATATTTAGTTTTTTTCACACTAATCAATATATAAATTTAGCCAAAATGAATTTCTGGGGTAATTTAAATTATGAAGTTGGAGATGTGAAAACAAATAAACGATTAAATAGTATTGTGTATTTTACCCAACCATATGAGTTTGAAAATCAAAATAGGATATTATTATTTTTAATTGAATACACAAAAAAGAATGAATTAAACTTTTATGTAAAGTTACATCCTCGAGAAAATTTAGCTAATGTACCTAAATATATTTTGAATAAATTATTCATTCTACCTAAAGATATTACTGAGGAGGAATATTTAAAATATTGTGATGTGGCTATTTTGAGAACATCTTCTATGACCCAAGATCTAATCCTAAGAGGAATACCAGTGATTAACTTTATAAATACTAGTTATGACAGGTCGGTTTTGAATCTTTATTTGAATTCTGAGGGAATTAATGTTTGCAATGATTTTGAAAAATTGGAATTTCTGCTCAATGATTTTATTAATTTTCAAAAAGACTATAGTAAGTATCGAATTGATTATTTGAACAATTTGGGAATTAATTTAGGGTTGAATGATTTTGTATTGCAACTTGAAAATTTTTTAAAGTATAAGTGATATGGTAAGCTTCCCCCAAAACTGAAACGTTTTGAAATAGAGTCCGTAAAGCAAAAAAATTGTATGAAAAATTCAAAATTTACGGAGTCACAAATCGTTGCGATTTTAAAGCTTCAAGACGCTGGTATGTCGGTCAGCGAGATTTGTCGTCAACAAGGCATCAGCCAGACGACATTTTTTAGTTGGAAAAAGAAGTATTCCGGCATGGATGCTACCAATTTAAAGCGTTTAAAAGAGTTGGAAGCGGAAAATTCACGTTTAAAACGCATGTTTGCTGATGTGAGTTTACAAAGAGATGCCCTCAAGGATCTGATTGAAAAAAAGCTCTAAAGCCTGCGGAGAAAAGAAGTTCAGGTGAGTTTTTAATTGAGCAGCACCACCTGAGTGTCCGACAGGCGTGTAATTTGCTTCAAATAAGCGCTTCATCGTTTTATTACAAGGCCGTTGACCGAGATGACAATCAGATCATTGACGCTTTACAAAACCTTGCAGATGAGCATTATCGATGGGGCTTTTGGATGATGCATCATTACCTTAGAAACGATGGTAAAAAATGGAATCATAAGCGCACATATCGTGTCTACACAGAGATGAAGCTGAACCTGCGTTCAAAGCGTCGCAAACGCCTTCCTAGACGTGAAAAACAGGCTTTATTACAACCTTTAACACCCAATTTACACTGGTCAATGGACTTTATGCAAGACAACCTAAGTGATGGTAAAAAGTTCCGTGTTTTAAATATTATAGATGACTTCAATCGTGAAGGACTAGCGATTGTTCCATCAAAATCGATTACCAGCCAACGAGTCATTACAGAGCTATAAAACCTAAAAGTCTGGAGAGGTTTACCAGAGAAAATCCGGGTGGATAATGGACCTGAATTAATTGCCGAAAGGCTCTCTGATTGGTGTAAAAACAACAACGTGGAACTCACCTTCATTCAACCAGGGAAACCTGCTCAAAACGGCTATATTGAACGTTTTAATCGAAGCTTTCGAGAGGAACTACTCAGCATGAATTTATTTACCTCGATTGACACATTTAAAACTACTGCACACTAGTGGTTATTCATGTAATATCACAAAAGACCTCATGCCTCTCTTTCTAATCTTTCTCCTCGTAATTTTCTTTTAAAGCACTGTAAAGAGGAATTTGTGGATTCTTTGTTTCCTGCTTTTCAAATAGATAACTAACTTAGTACTAACATTTAACCCTGGAACTCTATCTATAACTGTTACTGTTCAAGGGAAGCTTACCATATGTATGAAATTATTATTATATCTAAATAGTGTAAAATATATTTTACTGTTTAACCTTCCGTTAGGCGTGTTGGGAACATTTTATGGTGTCAGAGACTTTACAACTTATTTAGTTCTAGTACCACTAACATTACTTGATTTCTTTTTCATTATCACGAATTATAAAGATATCGCCGTTAGAAGATTAGAGGTATATTTGTTAGTATCTATCCTTTTATCTTTATTTATTGGTATAGGTTATTCGGAGTCATTTTCAAGGAGACACTTTTCAGATTTTTTCAATCCGTTTTTATTTATACTTAAAGTTGCTGTCCTAAGAAGTTTAATTCCTAAAACTAGAATGGACTATATGCATTTATTTGGGAAATTGTCTTCACAATTATTTCTTTCAGGAGTAATCTCTATTTTTCTATTCTATTTCCTTTCTTCTTACAGGAATATGTACATAGGTTTAACTCCAACAACCCATCCTTTCTTTATACTAAGTCTATTAAAAGGGAATACTATTGGCCAAATTTTGTCTTTAATTTTGATTGTTTTCTCAGGTAAACGAGCTTTATTGATTAGTTCTATGATAATTTATCTTATTTGTCAAATTATTATTTTGAGAAAAATAAAAGTAATTATTAAATTGGCAACGGTTATTTTATTTTTAACCGGTTTATTCGAAGTTTTTAATGTAATAAGTTTTTCGGCCTTCGAAAAATATAAATGGACATATGATCTATTTATTGAAAACAAGGATAATTTAAGTATTGATAATGAATTCGTTGATATCATTACTGCTGGAAGAAAGTCAGAATTTGAAGGTGCAATTAAATCATTTAAACCTGTTGATTATATATTTGGCAAGGGAGTAGGATTTACTTACAGTTATTTTTCTATGTCAGAAAATGAAACATATGAAGGCTACGGCAATTTGCATTTTACTCCGTTGAGTTTAATTACAAAGTATGGTTCTATATTTTATGTAGGATTAGTGTTTTATATGTTCATATATTTGTCTAAATTTAATTTGAAAAATAAATTTCTTTTAGCTTGGAGTTTGTATATAGTCGCTTCATTCGTTGATATGTTTTTTGCATTTACAATTTTTGTAGATCCTTTAATTCCAATAGGCCTGGGTTTTTTAACTATAACAAAGACTAATGATTATGCGATTTAATTTGCGACGTAATATTGCAGAAGGTAAAAGCTATATGCCAGAAATTGATGGCCTTAGATTTTTGGCTATTTTCACAGTATTAGCTTATCATATTATATCATTTGCATCAGTAAAGTACAATATTTCATTTACAAGTTATTTTTTTGTTCCTTTTTTAAATGGTGCGCAGGGAGTTCAAGTTTTTTTTGTAATTAGTGGTTTTATACTAGCGTTGCCATTTGCATTTAAGATACCTAACGGTCAAAAAATTGATTTGAAGACATATTTTTACCGGAGGTTAACTCGTTTAGAGCCACCCTATATAATTTCACTGCTTTTTTTCTTTAGCATCTTAGTTATTCTAAAAAAAACTCCTTTTTTGGACTTATTTGATAACTTGATCGCTTCAATATTTTATATACACAATATCATTTTTGGTAAAGGAAGCGAGATCAATACAGTAGCATGGAGCTTGGAGGTTGAAATACAATTTTATATTTTAATGCCTTTGTTCGCACTGCTTTTTAAATTCCCCAAAATAACTAGAAGAGTTTTTTTCATATCTATTTGTATAATATCACTTCTTTTGAATTTTATTTTTCATTTTAATTTCAGAACGATTTTAGCTCAAGCTCATTATTTTATATTAGGAATGATTTTAGCAGATTTATATGTCTCTAATGATATTCCAAAATTGAAATCTAAGCTTTTGGGATGGGTAGGATTATTTATCATATTATTTGTTAACAGGGAATTGGGTAAATTAAGTGAAGTGTTATTTGTATTTGGATGTTTGATTCTTTTTATTTTTGTATTATCAAATGATTTTTGGAAAAGGATATTTGCAATGAAAACTATCTCTTTAATTGGTGGAATGTGTTATTCAATTTATTTATTGCATTATCCAATTATTTCATTTCTTGGCACATATTTATCGACTATTTATCTGCCTAAAAATCAGCTTGATTTTTTAATATATTTTATTATATTAGTTCCAGTGATTTTAGTGTTATCAGCTATATTTTACTTGTTAATTGAAAAACCATGCATGGATAGTGCATGGCCAACAAAACTTAAAGCTTTTCTTTGTAAAAAATAATTTATGTGTGGAATAGTTGGAGCAATATCGCGAGAAGTAATTGATTTAGATTTAATGTTGTTTGCGATCAAACACCGCGGGCCAGATGGTCTTGGAAAAAAACATTATGTTACTAAAAGCAACTTCAATATTTATTTAGGCCACAGAAGGCTAAGTATTATAGATATTTCAGAGAATTCGAGCCAACCCTTTAGTTCAATTAATTCCGATTATACTATTGTATTCAATGGAGAAATATATAATTTTGAAGAGCTAAAAACCCTTTATTTACCTAATTTTAATTTCAAGAGTTCGGGTGATACTGAAGTTATTTTAGAGTTATTCAGCAAATACGGAACTGAATCTTTTAAATGGTTGAAGGGAATGTTTGCATTTTCTATATATGACCATATAAATTTTAAAATGTATTTATGTAGAGATGGAATAGGTATTAAACCTCTATATTATTATGCAAATGAAACTGAATTTTATTTTGCTTCAGAAATCTCTGCTTTAAAAACTCAGCAATTGAACTTTGAAATTTGTAAGGATTCGGTATTTGAATTTATGTTGAATGGGTTTGTTTATGAACCGAATACCGGTTTTAAAAGTATAAAAAAGGTTTTCCCTGGTAGTTATCTTGAAATTACATTTGATAATGAATTGTGTTATATTGAAACACAATTTTGGAAACCCAAAGTTAATTCTGCGCTTAACTTTAAGGATTCAGATTTTAATGATTTGATAAGAAAAGAATTCGCAGATCATCTTATTTCAGATGTGCCTATAGGTCTTTTTTATAGTGGCGGTATAGATTCTTCTGTTTTAATGACGCTGGGTAATAAAGAAGTTATTCCTTATTTCATTAACAGTAAAGCTGATGTAAAAGAAAGTACAGAACTTCATTATGCAAAGAAAGTTGCGGAAATATTGGATAGGGAATTTGTAATGATAGACTTAACTATGGATAATAATGAGGCAGACAAACTCTTATCATCTATTGAACACGTTGCAAAAAAGTCTGAAGAATTAATTGCGGATTACACATTTTATGTAAGTGAATTAATTTCTGTAAAGGCTCGCGAAAATGGAAAGAAGGTTATGTTAAGCGGCATGGGGGGTGATGAAATTTTCTTGGGTTACCCTAGGTATCGCTTAGTTAAATACAAATATTTGTATAAATCCATTTTTCTTTTTGCAAACAAACTTTTATCATTTAATAAGAAGTTTTCAAAAAAGTTAGATAGGTTCAGAGCATTCTTTGAGAAGAAGGATTTTATTTTTCAGTACACCAATTTGATTGGTTATTTTCAGGAGAAAGAATTGCAAGATATGCTTGTCAATTATGATCCTTCAAGTTTAAAAAAGTACCAACATAAACTAACAAGTATTTTAAAAGATTATAATTCCTTAAGCCAAGTAAAAAAAGCTCAAATACTTGATCTATATGGTTTTTTGTCGCATAATTTTATGGTGGCCGACAAATCCAGCATGCAGGCAAGTGTAGAGGTGCGTGTACCTTTAGCAACACCAGATTTGTTTCAAAAAAGTATTAATACAAATGCTGATCTATTAATGGATTTCAAAAGGTCTAAAAAGACTCTATTGTCCATATTAAAGGAAAAATTAGATCTAACTTTATTTTCAAGACCAAAGGAGGGTTTTAATCCAGATTTGGAGAACTTAGTTTCAACTATCGGAACTGAGAAAATACGATTGTTGTTGAATTCAGATAAACTTCTTAAATATATCAAGAAAGAATTTGTTAATAATTTAATTGACGAACATATAAAAGGAATTAAAAATCATTCATACAGGATATACCAGTTATTATATTTTAAATATTGGTTAGATATTAATGATATTTCAGAAGCAAATAAATAACAATGAGAATAGATTTAATAGCTGGGGCTCGGCCAAATTTTATAAAAATAGCTCCAATAATTGATGCAATATTAGAGGAACAATCAAAGGGTACAAATATCCAAGTTAGACTCATTCATACTGGTCAACACTATGATAAGAATATGAGCGATAGTTTTTTTGTTCAGTTGGGCATTCCTGAGCCCAATGTTAACCTAGGTGCAGGAGGAGGAACACAAGCTGAGCAAACCGCTGCCATAATGATTGGTTATGAAAAGTTGTTGTTGTCAGAAAGATCTGATCTTTGCTTAGTGGTGGGAGATGTGACATCAACTATGGCATGTGCTATAGTTGCACAAAAGTTACATATTCCCGTTGCACATGTAGAAGCTGGAATACGCTCTGGAGATTGGACCATGCCAGAGGAGATAAATCGCTTAGTAACGGACTCCATAACTAATTATTTTTTTACAACCACTCCACAGGCCACACAAACAATTTTGAAAACGGGTGTTTCTGAGGATCGTGTTTTTTGGGTAGGTAATACCATGATTGACACTTTAGTAAAACAAAGACCGAGATTTAGAAAACCAATTTTTTGGGATGAGTTAGGCTTAAAGAAAGGTAAATATATTGTGATGACGCTTCACAGGCCAGCCAATGTTGACGAAGAAGTAAAATTAAAAGAACTATTAGACGAGATTATAAATAATTCAAATGGCTTACCGTTGATTTTTCCTGTACATCCGAGAACAGCCAAAATTTTGCAGTCTTTGAACATAGGACACCAACAACTCTATACGATTGAACCTCTGGGATATTTGGAGTTTAATTATCTTGTTGAGAATGCACTTGCTGTGATAACAGATTCTGGCGGAATTACAGAAGAAACTACAGTAATGGGTCTGCCCTGTATGACACTCAGAGACAATACAGAACGTCCGGAGACAGTTCACGTTGGTACGAATGAATTAATAGGTACCAATCCAAATGCGATTAAACCGGCGCTAGAAAAGTTGTTTGCTGGAGAATGGAAGAAAGGCGCTATCCCCGAGCTATGGGATGGTAATACTGCAAAGAGAATAGTTTCAATTTTAAAGAAATTACAGGTTGCTCACTAAAGCAATTCGATTATATCACACAATAAAATATCTTAAGCTCAAGCAAGTTGTTTGGAGGGTTATTTATTTATTACCAAGGTTTCGTAATCCCGAAACAGGTTGCCCAGCAACAAAATCAATTCCATTTATTTACATCGCTAAGCAAGGAGTTACGGAGGATTACGATTATTTCTTATTTCTTAACGAAGAAAATCAGCTATCTAAAGTAGGATGGGATAATCCCACACAATCTAAATTATGGCGTTATAATTTGCATTATTTTGATTGTTTGAATCAAGTTGAGTTGGAGAATGAAAGAGTAGAACTTCAGATTAATATTATCAATAAATGGACAATTGAAAATCAATTTAGTAAGGGTACAGGTTGGGAACCTTATCCAACTTCTCTGAGAATTATCAATTGGATAAAATGGCACTTTAAAACAAATGGGTTGAGTGATGAGGCTAAGCTAAGTTTATGGAATCAGGTACTATGGTTAGCTGGCCGACCTGAATATCACTTGCTTGGAAATCATTTATTTATTAACGCCAAGGCCCTACTTTTTGCTTGTGTATTCTTTGGATTAGATGAATACTCATCCATTTATAGAAAAGCGCTAAAAATGCTAAAAGAGGAGTTGAGTGAACAGTTTCTTGAGGATGGTGCTCACTTTGAATTGAGCCCAATGTATCATTCTTTAGCTATGGAGGACTTGTTGGACTTGTATCAATTAAAATCAAGACTGCCTTCAAATTTTCCGAGTCAAGAAATTGAAGAAAAATTTCTTCGAGGGATGAATTGGCTTTATTATATGAATTATGAAAACGGTGAACTAGCCCATTTTAATGATTGTGCAAACGGCATAGCACCAACTTTTAAGGAGTTAAAAGATTTGGGGAAAAGAATTGGGTTGAATTGGTCTTTAACGGTAGATATCAAATTCAATTACCTTCAGAAAAGTGGCTTCGCCATAGTTAAAGGTGAAAATGTCCATTTGATTGCAGACATAGGCGACATAGGTCCAGACTATTTACCCGGTCATGCTCATGCAGATTCCCTGTCTTTTGAATTAAGTATTAAGGGAAAAAGAGTAATTGTTAACTCTGGAACAGGTGAGTATGGTTTGTCTGACGAGCGCTTAAGACAAAGAGGCACATCGGCACACTCCACTATTGAGCTAGATGGTAAAAGTTCATCAGAGGTATGGTCAGGTTTTAGGGTTGCTCAGCGAGCAAGGGTAACAGATGTAGAAATTATTGATGAAGATAAAAAATTAGAGTTCTCCGCTGTTCATGATGGGTATACAAGAATTGTATCAAAGCCACTTCACAAGCGGAAATGGAAAGTGAATGATGGGTGCCTAGAAATAGTAGATGAGGTAACAGGTTCCCAAAATAGCGTCCAATCAAGATACTACTTACATCCAGATATTCTTATAGGTATGCTTGATGGCTGTATTCTTTTAAGCACATCTAATGAAAAGTTGGCTAAAATTATTACTGATCAAAATGTACAGGTTGTCGACACAACATACCACGACAAATTTGGGTCATCTCAAAAGAATAAGTGTTTGTTAATTACCGGAACTACTCCATTTAGTAGTAAGGTTTCAATAAGTTGGAACTTATGAAGCGAATTGTTTATCTAACATTTTATTACGAACCTGATTTATGTGCTGGTTCTTTCAGGAATACCCCTTTGGCAATTGAATTAGCTAAACAAGCTCGTGAGAAAGATATTATTGTTGATGTATATACCACACTTCCCAATCGATATAGCTCATTTGAACAAAGTGCGCTTGAATTTGAAGAATTAGGAAATTTAAGAATTCATAGAATTTCATTGCCACCACACAAAAGTGGTATGTTGGATCAGGTATTTTCCTTTAAAAAGTTTTATTCAGAGGTAATAAAGTTAAATAAAAACAAGAGAGCAGATTTAGTATTCGCGTCATCAAGTAGATTGTTCACGGCATATTTGGGATTTACAATTGCAAAGAAATCTGATTCCCCATTATATTTGGATATCAGAGATATTTTTGTAGATACAATGTCTGATGTATTTAAATCAAAAATTCTAAAGCTCGGTTTATTGCCATTGTTGAAATTAATTGAAATAAGAACTTTTAATTACGCAAAACATATCAATTTAATATCAGGCGGTTTTAAATCTTATTTCTCAAAATTTAGCAATACAGAATTTACGTTTTATACAAATGGTATTGATGAAGAATTTTTAGAAACAACTCCGATTATAGAAAAGAGTGAAAAAGTAGGAAACAGAAAAACTATAGTTTACGCAGGCAACATTGGTGAAGGTCAGGGGTTACACAAAGTGATTCCGCAGGCTGCAAAAGATCTTGGTAGTGAATTTGAATTTATTATAATTGGTGACGGTGGTACAAAAAAGTTACTACAGGAAGAGATTGAAAATTTGTCTATATCAAATGTAGTTCTTGAAAAACCAGTTAACAGAAAAGAGCTGCAAGGTATTTATAGCAATGCCGATTATCTATTTATTCATTTGAATGATTATCCAGCATTTAGAAAAGTGCTGCCATCTAAAATATTTGAGTTGGCAACTTTTGGCAAACCTATTATTGCGGGAGTTTCCGGTTTTGCTGCTGAGTTTATAAAGAATGAAGTCTCAGATAGTTTTGTGTTTGAGCCATGTAATGCAAAACAGTTAATAGACTTTTTGAAGTCGGACATAGCGTCAAACACTATTGATAGGAAGGATTTTAAATTGAAATACCGACGAAGCAATATCAATAATTTGATGGCGGAATCTATTTTGAGCTATACATGAGTGTGTTTATAACGGGTTCTTCCGGATTTGTAGGGAAATCATTTCTTATCAATTTTTCTGATGAAAAATCGATTCTGTGGAAGCGCGGAAATGAGATAAATATTAATTCAGCATTAGTAGTCATGCATCTAGCTGGCAAAGCCCATGATCTAAAAAAAGCATCAAATGCTGATGAATATTACCAAGTCAATACCGAACTAACTAAAAAAGTATTTGATGCCTTTCTAGCGTCCGCTGCTAAAGTTTTCATCACGCTTAGTTCGGTTAAAGCGGTAGCAGATGAAGTAGATGGTGAACTAACCGAAGAACATAGCCCTAATCCCATTACCCATTACGGAAAAAGTAAATTATTTGCCGAGCAATATATATTATCAAAAGATATTCCTGAAGGCAAGCGTGTTTATATTCTAAGACCTTGCATGATACACGGTCCGGGGAATAAAGGTAATCTAAACCTACTTTATAAATTAGTTACTAAGGGTATTCCATGGCCGCTTGGTGCATTTGAGAATCAACGTTCTTTTTGCAGTATTGAGAATCTAATGTTCATTTTCAAAGAACTCATCGAAAGAGAAGATATTCCTTCTGGGGTATATAACGTAGCCGACGATATCCCACTTTCTACAAATGAGGTGATTTCGATTTTAGCAGAATCTCAAAATAGGAAGCCTAGAATTTGGATTATTTCTAAAAGATTGATTGAGTTTAGCGCCAAAATTGGAAATGTTCTTAAACTCCCACTCAATGAAGAGCGTTTGCAGAAACTTACGGACTCGTATGTCGTAAGCAATAAAAAGTTAATGAATGCTATTGGCAAGCCACTTCCTGTTTCGAGTAGAGAAGGTTTGCTCAGAACATTCCAATCATTTCAATAATTGATGACAAGAATCTTAGATATAGTTTTTTCTTTTTTGGGGTTACTTATTTTGAGCTTAGTTATCCTTGTAGTCTTAATAATTGGTTTATTTGACACAGGCAGATCGGAAGAGCGTC
>OCVQ010002391.1_pt1 | contig 12459 bp, 20 predicted proteins | sample 1539061 | NCBI WGS metagenome assembly OCVQ01 (sample SAMEA3355526, study PRJEB22509) | marine metagenome | biome: marine; feature: river plume; material: water | place: USA | collected 2010-08-08 | depth 0.5 m | reverse complement strand
AGAATTCCTGCTTCAATTTTTTGACCTTCTTCCTGATTTTGTATTATTCCCAGATGAAGAAATAATTAAAAAGCTACGTGAACTCAAGTTCGCTAAACACACTTTGAAATGGATAGTGAAACTAGAAGATATAACCGATGAAATAGACAGATTACGACGTTTTAATGGTTTGTTTTTTATGCCCTTCCACTACTTATTTTCAATCCAAGCGCACCTCGTAACTAAGTTTCTAATAAGCACTATCGAGGATTTTGACTTTACAGTTAAGCGCAATAATCAAGATACTAACATCCTATATGAAGATATAGCGAAAAGATTTAGAAAACGTGAATACAATCGACAGTTGGGACAAACACAAAAAATGGATTCATTTGAACGGATGATGAATTCTATCATAAACAAGATGGAGTCTGCTTCTAATAATAATTATATGTTCGTGAAAAAACTATTTGAACAATCTTACAACGGAACCACAACAATGTACTACACGCAACTTAAAGAGTTTTATACTCTGGATGTTAGCGAAAGAAAAATCTATTTAGAATTATTTCCACTTTTGAAAATGATAATGAAAGAAAGGGACTTATTGTCAAAAGAAGAATTCCTGAGCACAAAAGAAGATAGCTATGATGGGGATTATTCTAAGTATAAAATTGCACGAGTAAAGAAAATTTTACAAATAAAGTAAACCCGTTTTTTACGAAATTTCGTAAAAAACGGGTTTACAATTTTCGGCCCCTCCCAAATTAGATTTGCCTTAACGTTAGCCATAATAGCTATACAAGTCGAATGAAAAAGGAAGAAATAACCGCCGTAACTGCTGCAAACACAGCATCGCTAAAACCATTACTAAAAGACCAATTCCTATCGCCTAATAAGGATGAAGATTTTATGTCCGCAGGACAGGAAATGGTGAATTTCTATTTTCTTTTTTTACTTAAATCGCTATGTAAGCTCACTCACCAACAAAAAGAAATACAATGAATAAAGATGATTTAAATCAGTTAGTAACCAAACAAGATTTGGAAAACTTTAAGGTAGAATTAAGTGGGCTTCTACTTTCCAAAATGAACCCATTAAAAGAGTTTTATAGTCCAAAGGAATTTCATTATAAGACAGGAATTCCATACAGTACAGTTATATATAAATGCACGAATGGAACTTTAAGAGCATTTCAAGAATCTCCAAATTGCTCTTGGTTAATATATGGAACTGAATTGGAGCGTTTAAAAAATCTAGCGGATGAGAACTTTAATAATTATTAAAATCAATAAATTTTTAAAGCATTAAGCATTCCGAAGTTGAATCCGCTGTAATTCCATTACGATAAACCATATGAAGACCACCAAGGACCAAAAAAGACAATTGCTATCACTTAGCCTAGAAGAATTTACGGAGCTTCTTAGAAAGCTTATAACAGACCTTAGGTTACCTAAAACAGATAAACCGCAAGATAAAGTTTCAGACTTTATCTATATAGATGAAGTGATGGAGATAACGGGCTATACACAAAAAACGGTTTACACCAAGATAAGCAAAAACCAAATGCCTGTCATATCACGTAGGCGACCTTTGACGTTTTCACGGAAGGAGTTGCAACAATGGATGAGCTCAGGTAGGCCGGTAAAGAGCGACATTCCATTTATTCGCAATTGTAAAGCAACATAGAAGGGGCCTGTAGACTTTGAACATAGATACTAAAATCGTCTGCATATCGCACATAACCGTGTCCTCGCTTCTCCAACTCTTTATCCAACTCATTGAGCAGAATATTGGAAAGCAAAGGACTCAAAGGCGAGCCCGAGTCTAAATCCTCCAACACCTGCAAACAACTCAACTACTTTTATTTTTTTACTGCTTAATTGCTGAATCTTCCCGGTTCAAAATAAATAATTCATCCTCACTTTGAGCTATTGTCTATTTTAGTTTTTTTAAAACCATATCATTATGGGTGTCACTAGGGTTAAAGCTCCTAAGTACACCATTTTTGTTTAGTATTAATTCATCTATTGATGAGAGTTTTTTTAATACTTCTATTTCTAACTCCGTGTCTGATAACTTAAGTAAATCACTAACCAAAGAATTTTTCGACACTAATAATATACTATTTAGACCGGCCCTTAAGACAGTTAAAGACAAATATTTATGTTCACTTAGGAATTTTATAACCTTAAAACTTTGCTCTGTAATAATGAACTTTAGCCCTAAATCTAGTGCAAGTAAGGGGTAAATTATGGTAGGTATTTGTAAGGTATTACAGGACCCCATACCTCTTGTCATACCGTCAAGGATGGAGTACACAAGTGGAACCTTTATTTTACTACGAATCAATTCAGTAAGAACAGCTTCATTATAATACCCTTGAAAAAAAATAAGCCATTTAAAATCATCTGAGACCGGTATTTTTAACTTGTATATCCTTATAGATTTGTTTTCATCAGACACTTTAAATTGTTCTACTATACGTATATTATCTTCCTCCAAAATTTGATTAAATGTTATCGTTTGATACCTATCGTGTGAATAGTAATCAGAATGTATAAAAATACTAGGATCCAGCTCCCCTAACTCCTCCAATTTTTTATTATTAGCATAGAAAAGATCATTAGTATCTATTCCCGAGCTTGGATAGTACGATATTGCCATCTTCTCTATTTCATTATTGAGTTCACTAAGTAGTGACAAATCCTTATCCGTAAGTTTGTATTTAAACTCCTTTAACAGTGAACTGAAAAACAATAAATCGGTTGTAAATTGCATTATTTATATTCTAAAATGGTTTTGTAAAAGATGAATGACAAATCTTTTGGGTCCTCAGAAAACTCACTTCTAAAAAATTCTCTTTGGTCTATATTTCCCAGAACAACTTCCTTGCCATCAATTTTACAACAACTTTGTTCCATTAAATCAAAAATAGACCATAAAAAAACAACGTAAGTATTCATATTTTTTAGGGAATGGTCCCGTACTTTTTCAATTGCTTCACTTTGATATTTAGCTGAGAACTTGTCATCAACAAAATTTTTGAACTTACCCATAAATAACGGTACTGTCGTATTAAAGGGTATATCCAGTTCGAATCTCCAGGTAAGAAAATCAACACAGTATTTTAAGTTCTCCGGGGAGTAATTTTTAATTATTTTTATGAATAAATTAAAAACTATTGCTTGCCATAAGAAATCAATCCCATTTAAACCATCATTCATATATGAATTAATGTCATTTTTACTCAAATTCCATTCATTCTTACGATCTAGCGGATCTTTCCTCCAATAGCTACGATATTTCCCCGTCGTTGTAACGTAATCCTTCCAATATCCACGTCGATAATACGCAGGTAAATTATTGTACTTCGAGACAAAATCTTTAGTTAAATGCATTTTAGTCAAATTTAGAAACTATGTTCAGTAATACCGATATTTAGTCTGTTTTTAAATGTTTTAAAGAAGTGTATTTTTCTAGTGAGAAGTCTACGAGCTTCAACGCTTATCTTTCCACTAAACAGCTCCCCACCGCCTGGAAGATACCATATTGCTGAGCCTACAACCGTTTCAAAAAAACCTCTTTGACCTTGATTTATGTTGGGGTTAAAATAATCTTCGTACGTTCCTGCAACAATCTGATGTAGAACTTCAACTCTTTCTTTTATAACTTATAATTCGCCATTTTTTATATATTTTTTGAGTAATTTTTTATTGTCTTTTCCTCCTATATCAGTAGCTCTCGTTTCATAGAAATCTTGACGGTTGCCGTAAACCTCATTGAAATATTTACCTTGGGATTCAAGGTCAAGATGGTCAATATAATGAATGAATTCGTGACATAGTACACCGGTAAGAAACCCAACATCACAACCTAATTTAACAATCTCATCATAATCAATTAGAATCATCTTTGTTTGGTGAAGGTATTCACCCACTGCATGTACATCATCATTTTTAGTAAGATTACCATATTGATATTTTGGTACTGGCACACCATACTTTAAACAAAGGTCGTTAAGAAACATATCGACGATTGGTTTTAGTTGGGTTTTGGTATATTCGGATAACATCAATTTATCGTTATTCATCACGTAACCAAACACATGTCTGTGTCCATACATGTCGTATACAAAATAACATAATACTATCACCACAAGTAGAATTCCTATAATATTGTGTAATTCCATAATTATAAATTTATATATAAACGTTGGTGGTAATAATTAGCAACAGGATTATGTTCCACCAACAGACCATATTGTTCCTTTACTTTTTCATGTATTTTTATTGTCTCATTGTTGATGTGTTCACCCATAAGATCAACAAACTTAAAATTAGATTCATCAACTTCAGGTTGTTTTGTACCGGGTAATCCACAATAGTAAGCTTCACCAACTTCACTAATAAACATACCTGTGTAGAAACCTTTTAGGTCAAATCTATCGACAAATTGATCCGCATTACACCATATATAAACTGAATCTCTTTGACTTTTTGTTTATTTTTTTTTGTAACTTGAAAGATAGCTGTTACAAATAGGTAAAGTTCGTTTTATAAACACATTAGACTTACTACCTTGAAGAAGATATGAGTCAAATTGCTCCCAAACATCATAAGAGACACCTTTTTGTATTAATGAATATTGTGATGAAACTAACATTTTAACGAATTTGAATGATTCTTCAGTATCGAGTTCGACCCCCTTATTAAACTTAGAATCAAACTCATAACATACCTTATTGAACTCCTCGTAGATTAGGGAAACATCCCAATAATTATCTATTGCTGCTAAATATAAATACACCAAATACAGAACATTTGAATCGCTGCCTGTTAACCTCGAATAGGTATTTATAATACTCTTAGATTGCCGTACACAAAATCTACCCTGGATAATGTTGATATTGCCAAGGCTAGATTCGCCATTGTGATTATCGATTATTTCAAAGTCATTGGTTAAAGAGTTTTTTGATATTAGTGTATTTCGTTTTTTTAATTCTTCTAGAAAAACTGTAGAATTCTTTTCTTGCTTACCTTTAAACTCCCACCCTAAGGCATTGACTAAAGCCAATTTATGAAAAATATCAATCTCCTGATTTAATAATAGATTAAGCCTTTGGTTTGTTAATCTTTTTATACCTTTAGAACTCCCTGTACTCTGGACAACAGAGTTATTAGAGATGCCCCAAAACAAAATAGAGGTTAATGGTGAGTCTGCAGTGCAGCTGAGAGAACATAAAATGAAAAACAAAATAGTGAATAGACATTTATTTATTTTAAGACACCTCATTGCCGTAGCGTTCAAATTTCAAAATTACTGTCACTAAAACCTTTCTTTAGCCTACTCTTATAGCGTTGAAATTCCTTATATTTTTCGAGTGGGAAGTCTACGAGCTCTATTCCGGCCTGAGAATATGTATACGCTTCTAAGTTAGTCTCACAGAATTCAAGAAAGCTATACACGCCTAAATTCATATTTTCTATTTTTTGATATTTTTTTAGAGCATCATTCTCTGACTTTAATACGAGATTAAACTTACCAAGTTTATTTACAAAAAAATCATGTAGCTGTTGCATTGTTATTTTGCCGTCAGACTCTCTAAACTTTTCGTAAATAAATCTTCCCCCGACCTTTCTTGGGAAAGAATGCTCTTCAACTAACTTTGTTTCTTCAGGACTAGACGCTAAACTATTTAAAGCTTCAACGCTTATCTTTCCACTAAATAGCTCCCCTCCGCCTGGAAGATACCATATTGCTGCACCTACAACCGTTTCAAACAAACCTCTTTGACCTTTATTTGTGTTGGGGTTAAAATAATCTTCGTACGTTCCTGCAACAATCTGATGTAGAACTTCAACTCTTTCTTTTAATAACTTTTCATTCATGATTTTTTCTTTTTTTTAATTGATTTTTAATTGATGCTAAAAGGAAAGTAGCTAAAACTTAATCTCTTTGACTTTTTGTTTATTCTTTTCCATAATTTGTGATATTAGCTTTATAAAATATAGCTTACCCTCTTTTGTCACTACAGACTCTTTGTCCACTGAAATAAGCTGAATTATTGACTTCTTGTGATACCTATCATTTGCAAGTAATATATCATCCAGGTAAATATTAAGATAATCTAACTTTCTTTCATTAACTGTTGTAGCCATACCTGAAGGACAGAGAAGTACGTCCAAATAAGGATACAAACTTCCTACTTCATTTTCTTTCTCAACTCTAGTGCAGCCGTCTGTAATTCTATCCATTATCGTTTGACTAATTCTATCATTAGCAATAAATCCCATTATCCGAGACGTTAATTTCTCGTTATTAATGGATAAGAGAAATATATACAATGTATTCTTCTCGAATTCTATTAACTCTTCTGGGCTTGCGGTATTTTCTAATTTATTTAACATTTGATTCATTATTTAAAGTGCATCATACTTATCCATCAGTTCCTGAAAGTATTTATTCCGTGCGTCTAGATATAATTTAGGATCATTTCTTCCTGAATAAGAGTCGAGACGGCCTACTATCCGATGCACATCTCGTACATAGTTAGTCTTAATTCTGGGCTCAAATGATGTGCTTAAAGTTACGTAGTCTATATCACGTACTTTATTATGAGTTACTGAAACCGTATATTTCATCGCGCATATCCCTATAAGCACCTTGTATTTGTATTGTATATGTTCATAGTCTAGTATCACGTTATAGTCCGGTTTTTCTAAAATTTTATTTAATTGTTCTAAAAGCAGATAGACTCTATAATATATAAATCTACCCTCTAAATCAGCTTTCACCTCTTTTGGGGCCACATCACAGAACTGATTTATAAAGTTTTGGTGATCCCCATATAGTTTCGAATGTCTAAAAAGAACACTCTTATTTATACTATGGTTAGTTATTTCAGTGGCTGTGTACGTATTAAGAAGCAGTAACATAATTAATCTTTTTTAATTGTATTTATCTTTAATACAAAGTTAAAACAATATTTTAAACACGCAACTTGTTAATGCATTTTTTTTGTATTACTTTTGTATTGTACTTAAAAACCAAAATATGATTTACATACAAAAACCAACAATATACACTGAAGCGGCATTCGACTTAGTGCTTTTACTAAATCAGTCTGGATGGTTTCTTCAAAATAACATTGATGATCCACGACCTGCTCTCAATATTTTCACTTTAATGATTACGAAAAAATATGAGAATACTGAACTGCCGGATGTTAGTACTTTATTTTCAAATGAAGAGTTAGAATATTTAAAGAAGACTATCGGAGGGTATGCTAACTATATAAACAAAACACCCCATCATCTCTGACGGGGTGTCTTGTCACCTTTCGATGAGTGTAATAAAGATCAGAAATATGAAAAAGTTAGTTTTTTTAATCGTCACGATGGTATTCTTCACTTCATGTGTGGGTGTAAAGAATTCAATCAATAGATCGTCAGTTAAAGACGGTGAATTGTTTATTAAGTACGGTGTTCCCGGTTATCCTGATGGGGTGATGATCACCAAAGGTAGTGAATGTTTATTAACGGAACGTGAACGTATTCGTTTAGAGCGACAATGGTTACGTCGAGATAAAAAAGAAGATAGACGTAAACGGAAAGACCTTAAAAAGGAGGCATTAGACTTCACAAAAAATTACGTAGGCTAAATAAAATAAAATGAAATGAATAATAATAATAATTCAATATCTATTTCCCCTGACCAATTATTAAATATTGGCTACTTAATGCTTTTAGTGGTATTGGTATGCCTTAACATCCCTACTTTAGCTATTATAGCTTTGATTATTCTAGCCATAAAAGCACTTAACCTTTACTGCACAACATGGACAGTAAACCAAGATAGTTTAGTTGAAAAGACAGGAATATTAAATGTAAATACTGAAGAAATTCTATTATTTAGAGTCAAGGATATAAGGCTATATGAGCCTTTACTCTATCGTTTAGTAGGGCTATCGCAATTGACCATTATTACATCAGATTATACCAAGCCATCTATTGTTCTATATGGGATTAAAGATGGAGAAGAGTTGATGCATATGTTAAGACAGCTCGTAGCCAATTGCAGACAAATTGAAGGTGTAAAAGAATTAGATATAAGATGAATATGAAAATAATAAGAAAGACCAACTATTTAGCATTAGCTGCTATTGTAATGACCACGTCCTGTTCAATGATAAAACCTAAATGTCAAAGGTTTAAATTATCTGAAATTCTTAATCGTGAGGATAAAAACCCCACACTTGTTGAATACAATGAAGAAGGGAATTGCGTACCCACACTTGCTGGATACCAACAATTAGTGAATCTTGAATATGAAAACCCAAACGAAACTTACTTTTGGAATTACAAACAGTGTAAGTGGATTACGGAATCAGAACAGGATTCAATCATTGAAACTATATTGAATCAGATTACTGAGGACATGATTGAAGAGGAAGGCTATTTAGATGGTGAAAAAGACTAGAAAGAAGACATGGAAGAACTAGATAAAAAACAATAAATAAAAATGAAAAGTACACTTATAATACATCCTAAAGACGAATCTACCTCCTTTCTAAAACAGATTTATACTAACAAAAATGTTTCAGTTGTTACAGGTGAGGTAACTAAAACAAGCCTTCAAAATATGATTTTAGGGTACGATAGAATAATCATGATGGGACATGGCAGTTCTGACGGACTTTTAGCTGTTGATCAGTTTGATACTGACAGTTCTCATATTATAGATGATAGTTTTATAGACGTTCTCAAAAGAAAAGAGAACTCAATATATATATGGTGTCACGCTGACCAATTCGTTCGTAAATTTAATCTAAAAGGGTTTTATACAGGAATGTTTATTAGTGAAGTTAGCGAAGCAAATTATCTTGGTTTGACAGGCACAAAACAAGTAGAGGTGAATGAATCTAATTTCTATTTTTCCAATTTAGTCGGTCAGTATATGGCATATAGCTTAGAGAATATGTTTGTCAAGGTAAAGGAGCATTACGGGATGCTTTCCGAACTTAACACCGTAGCTAATTACAACTTCAATCGTTTATATTTAAATTCATAATTATGCTAGCTTATATATCAATCCCGGACACTGATTTGATGATCATATTTGGAGGGCTGTTGTTTTTGTTATTTGATTACTATTCCTCTAATACCAGGATAGTCAATAGGGTAAAATTAGGGGATCTAACGCAAGAAGAGGTTTTAGATCTCTGTAACTATTTCATAGAAAGATTAAGTCAAGAGTATAGCGTCAATATCCCAACATTTGAAATAACCAACTATAAAGAAGATGATCTTAATGTTGTGCGGTACTCAAATGGTCGAACTTTAGCCTATTTTACAGGGGAGGAAAATAAAATTTCTTTACAATTAAAAGTGTTAATAGAAGAAGGTTGTTCACTATCTGACATGATTGAATGTATTGCGCATGAATTCCAACATTACCTCGATGCAATGTCATTTGATACTCCAAAGCAATGGATGTCGGCATATGAGAAAAATGTAAATTATTATGAGTATAAGGCTAATCGATTCGCCTCAAAAAAGCTAAAAAAACTATTAAAAAATTTTTTGACAGATAGTGTCTTGAGTCTCTAAGCGTCTGTTCAGCCGAAGTTCAATGGTGCAGTGGCCCAGATGGTTCTTTAGACAACGACTTAATCGGCAGCGGAGACACCGTTGACAAACTGACAATTTTATAAAAACCTAAAAAACATACTCTAAAAAAGAAGTTGTGCTTTTAAATTTGGCCCAATCAGAATGAAATCCCCTAAGGAGATTTGCAACTCAAAAACTAAACTGCCTTTTTTAGTTGATTAACCTGCTTGTTTCGTTGGTGACGCTGATACGCAGCAAATGAGATAGCACCAATCACTATTACGCCCACTACTAGAAATAGGGTTTTACCCCATTTAGGCTCTGCGGATAGGTCTGCATCTGCACAAACTTGCTCTAGGGGTAACGCTGCTGTATACTTCCCGCTTCGTATCAGAGCACTAATTTCTGCGATTTCTAAATATCTACTCATAGCTCATCAAATTGATAATCTTATAGTTATTGTGTGCTACTTCTCTAATTCCTACATCATAAGATGCAAAATAGAAGTGTCCTTCTATTTCCCGCAGGTGATTAAAAAACATAAAATCATAACCACAACCCTTGAGATATTCTGTAGACTTAATGGTTGTAATGTGGTCGCCTAATAATCCTAGCAGGATTTCCCAATTACGGTGTATGATTGCATCTATCTTGTTAAGATAGTCTCGTCGGTCTTTTGCAAGTTCATTGTTATAGGCTACCTGATTATCGCGGTTGGCAAACTTTTGATTGCTTCGGGGTGCAAAAAACACCTCCTCTGTGTATGGATCAGTTTGTATGTTCATTTTTACTTTTTACTGCAAAATACGATGCAACTAATATAATCTAACACCCTATAGCTGAAGCCAATACAAGCCTATTTTGATTTACTTTGATCTAGTTATATATACTTAGATACCTCTTGAAAACTAACGGCAATTGTTGATAAATATTGCATTCTGGCTTTGCCTATTTTTAGGTATTTTTGTCATTCAAGGCACACAATGTGCTAAACTGCATTAAAAAACATACTAAAATGAATGAAATAATTTGTCCTCATTGTGAAAAAGCTTTTAAAGTTGATAAAGCAGGATACACTGATATTCTTAAGCAAGTAAGAGATCACCAATTTGAAGAAGAATTACAAAATATGTTAGATTTAGCTGAAAAGGAAAAAGAAAATGCTATAAAACTTGCTGAAGCAAATCTAAAAAACTCTTTGCAAGATAATTTGTCAAAAAAAGACAACGAAATAAATGACCTTAAAGCAAACAACCAACTACAACTTGCTGAACTAATGGCTAAGAAAGAGTCGGAAATTGCTGAAATGAAGTCCAAATTGCAAAATGCTGAAATACAAAAACAACTTGAAATTAATGAAGCATTAAAAGATACTGAAAAGCAAAGAGACAACTTAGCAAATGAGTTAAAAATTAAAGAAACAGAAAAGCAACTTCTTGAAAAATCCTTGAGCGAAAAATTCACAGCTGAACTAAAAACAAAGGATGATATTATTAAGCTGAAAGATGATGAGATAACTTTTCGTAAAGACATGAAGCAAAAGCTTTCAACTAAAATGGTTGGGGAAACTCTTGAACAACATTGTGAAATAGAATTCAATAAGCTCCGTGCAACTGCTTTTCAAAAATCTCATTTCGAAAAGGACAATGATTCCAGCTCCGGTAGTAAAGGCGATTATATCTATAAAGAGACTGATGAATCAGGAACTGAAATCATTTCCATAATGTTTGAAATGAAAAATGAAGCAGATGAGACTACTAAAAAAACGAAGAACAAAGATTTTTTTAAAGAGCTAGATAAGGATAGGACAGAGAAGAAATGTGAATATGCTGTTTTAGTTTCTCTCTTAGAAATAGATAATGAGCTCTACAACCAAGGAATTGTTGACGTTTCACATGAGTATGATAAAATGTATGTCATTCGTCCTCAATTTTTTATTCCAATCATTACTCTACTTAGAAATGCTGCAATGAATTCAATGAAATATAAAGCAGAATTAATCTTAAGTAGGAACCAAACTATTGACATTACAAAATTTGAAGATAAGATTGAGACATTTAAGAAAGGGTTTGCTTACAATTGGGATATGGCCGGCAAAAACTTTAAAACAGCTATTGACCAAATTGATAAATCTATCTCAAATCTTCAAAAAACTAAAGACGCTCTTCTATCCTCGGAAAACAACTTAAGATTAGCCAATGATAAAGTGGAGGATTTAACAATCAAGAAATTGACACACGGAAACCCTACTATGAGAGCAAAGTTTGATGAGCATAATAAAAGTGAAGAATAAAAAATAAATAAAAAAAATAAATAAACAAAACAAAATGGCAAAAGATTTTACAAAATACAAGTTTGAAGACTGGGAAAAAGGTATTGCAAAATCAAGGATGGTTCAAAAAGTTGTGGAGCATTATGCAAGTGCAATGGATATGAATTATGAGGAATTAAAAGAGCAATGGTGGGATGATATTCAAGGAGGTAAAGGCATTATAAGAAAGGTTTCAGAAATTGATTCAAAAAATGAACGAAATTATTACATAAACGCTCCGATCACATTAAAAGATGGGACCAAAATAGCCGTTTGTAATCAATGGGGAAAAGAAAATTTTTCAAATTTTATTTTACATGCAGGGTTGTTGAATTATAAAATTATTGCAGATGTTGCAGAAGAAAATGAAGTGAGTGACGAGGAACTGACTAAAACTAACATTATGTATAAATTACCAGAGGTAATAACTAATAATTTGAAAGACTATTCAAATCCAGATGAAAACATATTTGCCGTATATAAATATGTAAACGAGCATATTACAAATGACGATGACTTAGAGCAACTTTATCTAGCAATTATTGAATTTAAACCTAA
>OCVQ010002389.1_pt1 | contig 12469 bp, 16 predicted proteins | sample 1539061 | NCBI WGS metagenome assembly OCVQ01 (sample SAMEA3355526, study PRJEB22509) | marine metagenome | biome: marine; feature: river plume; material: water | place: USA | collected 2010-08-08 | depth 0.5 m | reverse complement strand
GATGATTCCCTTTCTATACCCTTCCCGGTTGTCACCGTTACCCTCTGAGATATAGGGTGAGTAGGCTATGGCCTGGGCGTATTGGGTGGAGTCCTGGCTGACGGCCGTGGCCGTGGTGTATTTTGAGGTGATAAGACGCGCGAAGTCATAGAAGGAGTCCTGCGCGGTCCGGTACACCCGAAACTTCAACTGGTACTGATTCTGCCCCACCGAATACGACCCGTCCCAATAAGGGTTCGTGGGTCCTGAGGCTGTGATGCCAAAAAAATTCTTTCGAACGCGCGCTCCATAAGAGGAGCCCCACCCGCTTTCGATGGCCGCCTGGGCCATGATCACCTCGGGGTTCAAACCAAAGGCATCGCCGGCTTTCTTCGCTAGCGGATAGTAAGTGTTTACAAACGTTTCCTTGGTCATATCAATGGCGTTTAATACTGTTGGAATGAACCCATAACTCAGAACCATTGGGCGTTTGACAAAGGGTGTAGTCGGAGCCATTGCCCACCATGGTCATCTGGGGATGGCCAACGGCTGTGTTGGCGCTGATCAGTTGGATGGGATTGAAATCTTGGTCGTAGGCCATCGTTGGCACGGTGGTTACCATCACCGGGCCTTGTGTAGACCCAAGAGATGACACAGGGTGCATCGACTCAAGGGCTGATTGATTCCGTGGGTACTTGGAAAGCAAAGAGGCAGCGCTTTCAAACTGCTCGACGTAAAGAGAAGACGAGCTTACCCACAGCACCTGGGTGGAGTTTCCAATGCGGTATCCCACCTCAATGAAGCGCACATTGTTCTTAGAATCGAAATGCTGCTTGCCGGTGGCGTAGCCGATGAACTCCCCAGCCTTGGCGGTCTTAAAGATGTTCTTGTTGTCCCCCACCTCATAGAAGCGCCCGTGATAGGAGGCATCCGGAGAGGTGCGCACATACACCGACTGCTTGGCGACGATGAGCTTTTGGGCTGAAGTGTAGGAGCCCCCACTGGGCGTCGCACCACGGTCTACGCTCTGGTTGTTTTGGCCCGAGGCCACAGCCTGCAGAAAGGCATTGAAATCCTTGGCCGACAGCTCACCCTGAAGGTCCTTGATCAGCTCCGAGCTATAGAGGTTACGGTAGGCCCTGGCCACGGCGTCGAGGCTTGCAATCTCCCCAGCCACCTGAAGGGCCTCGGCCTCCTTGGTGCCGTCCATCCACATGAGCCACGAGGTGCCCGAAGGGTTCATGGCGCTTCTAAGGCGCATCGCCTGGCGCACCTCAGGCCGATCATCCGCCAAAAGAGAAGTCTGGCGCGAGCGGTAATTCTTCATTAAACGTTTACCAACGACATAGCCCAGCACCAATGAGCCCATCACCACCACCGTGCGGAAGGCGCGGCGCTGGACCTGGGGGTCTATCTGCGGTAGTGATGTAGGGTTCATAAGAAAGCTTTGATCTTGGTTTTTACAAGGGGGCTCTGGAGTTTCTGGGCGATGCGAAGGAGCTCCTTGCCCGTAAAATGCTGGGCGATCATCTCCAAAGCCTTGGCTTTCTCCTGAGCCTCAATGGGTGATCGTGAGTACGTGTCGATGGTCTTATTCATGGCCAAATGCATTTTGATAAATCGCAGGGATAAAAGCGGGGTTACTCTGAAGCTCCAGGATGAGCATGTAAAAGGCCGACAGCTGGTCCTCGCTCAAGACCTTGACAAGGTCCTTGGTGGAGCTTAAGACCGTAGACTGATCGTCGGTAGTTCCGCCGCCCGCCATCCCGGAGAGCGCGGGACCCAAAGAAGTCTTTTCAAAAGCCTTGGCGATGCCCGGCAGAAGGTCTCCGGCGACCTTCGAATAGTACTCAAGGTTGCTTTTTGCCTCTACCTGAGCCTCAAGGGATTCCACCTGCTCCTGCAGTTGGAAGTTCCTGTCTTTAAGCTCGCCGTGCTCTGACCGCAATCTCTCAAGCTCATCCTGTTGCCGCAGCTGTTGCACTTTTTGCTCCACAAGAGCACCGAGATCATGGGGTGTGCCCACGCCGGCCAAAAGGTTTGGTGCATTAGCTGGGGATGGTTGCTTTGGGGCCTCTCTCCCATCCTGGTACAGCTCGTAGCTGGTTTCAAGCTGGATCTCTCCCTGGCCATCATAAAACTTCACCCTGACAGTATCGCTGACAGGATACTGACCATAGCGGTTGCGCATCATGGCCGTCACCTTCTCTGGCGCCACGGTCCAGGTGTCTACAAACTCACCTTCTTTGGTGAGATCCATAGTGATGGCTTTCACCTCGATTCCCTTGCGCTGCATGGTATGCACCCTTTGTCGGATGCTATTGCTGACGGTATATCCCCTTTGGTTCATATCAGTGGAATTGTGGAAGGACGCGGATGAAGTCAACCTGAGTGAAATTCACACCTTCTGGCACATTGATCAGCAGCTGACCGGAGAACTCCTGAAGCCCCGCCGGATCAGCGGCGCCAACCTTCAGTGCGTGGGTCTCGGAGATTATCTCAAGCCCTGCAGGTAAATTTTCAGACACCAGAAAGTGCAAGGCCCGATTGGCGGGGATAAGATTCTGGCCCTCGCTGACCGCAAGGCTCACATAGGACAAGACATAATCCTTCATTCCTCGGGACTTTAGAAGGATCTCAACGGCTTGGATAGGACTCAGTACGCTCACTGGACAATCAGATTAAATGACAGTTTGACTCGGTATGGAACAAAAGGCTCGGGCTGGCGAGACAGGTCCCTGTAAAATCCCTCCACTTGGCTCATGGAGATGGGAACACCAACAGACAGAAGGCCGACCCTTGAGGATGAAGCTTGGCGCGTTTGGGCGCTCTCATACGGCACCAAATGATGGACGGGATGATCCTGTCTTCCATTAAATAGGATGGAATACTCTCCAAAATCATCCACCGACTCCAGTGAAGGGATAAGCCCTACGACCATGGCCTGAAGGCCGAAACACTCCAAAGCTTCACTCGGAAGAAGAAAGTCCAAAGGCACAATGGCCCCAGGCTCGCCTACCTCCAAGATGTGGGTCACTCTTCTGACACTCTCCACTTAGCTCTCTGAGGTTAGGTGAAGGATCAGTCGCGCCTCATAGGGGTAGCCTTCGCCCGTATTACCGGCGTCGGTAAGGCGCCCCTCAAAGGCAGCACCCGCCGCCTCAATGCGCTCAGGGAGCCTGAAGAACTTATCGTTGGGCGATACCTCACGTCCGCAAGTGATAAGGCGCACATCGTGGTCGTCATCAAAAACCTCGATGCCGCCGACCTTAAGGCCCAAGCCGGCACCGATCTCTTTAACAGCATCGGGCATGGCGACAAACACTCCTGCCACGCGCTCATAGCTGCGGTCCGTCTGCCCGGTGAAGCGCACCGAAGCACTGGGCTCCGGCACGATCACACGGATCAGTTGATACTTAGACGTTCGCATAGGACCTCACTTACGCTTTGGTCACCACGCTGCCACGGAAGATTGCCTTGATGTACGTCCCCACAGGGGCATCGGTGCCCCACTCGAGGTTCAGCTCAAAGGCCTTTTGGTCGTCGATCATCTTGGGATTGTCCAAGGTGTAGTGACCCAAGGCCACCGTCTGACCCGCCGTATTGAAAAGCTCCAGCGACGCGCCATCGATGATGGTCGTGTTGTTGGCATTCAACTCGAACTGCCCATTGCGGATATAGTCGGGAAGGACGTTGAAGTTTACATCGTTGACCGTCTCACCATCGGCGGCAATGCCAGCTAAAAGAGTGATGCCATCCAAAAGGAAATAGCTTCCTTTCTCGAGCTTTCCGGAGGAGATGTTCGACAGGCCGACAACCTTGTTGTCGTCATCGCGAAGCATCTTCTGACTGCGGGTGCCAGCAACGGACTTCACAACATAGAAAGCGGCGTCTACAGCCTGCAGCTCTCCTGCAGCAAGGCGGCCGCGCGTCTCATCAGGCAGCTGGTTCATGCGGCGCTCGAACTGAGCACGTGACCCGCGAGAGGGAGCCTTGGCGGTGGTTTGTGTCATGGGGCGAAGGATTTTGGGATTCATGTTTTAGGATTGAAAAGGGTTAGTGGGCTTAGAGGATTTCGAAAGAGGGATCCGAGATGACCTCGGGCTCAAGGATGGGGCTGTCCATACTGCCGGAGAACTCAGGCAGTGCCAGCATAGGCTCATAGACATCCAAGGAGCTGCCAGCAAGGGCCGGCGCTCCCGCCAAGAGGTTTTTCTTAGTGGCGATCTGCACGGCGCTGACAACGCCCGCGGCGCCGACACCCGAGGCGACGAGCTTCAAGTCTTTGCTTTTGAGCTTGGTGGCGCCAAGGACTCCTGCGCCCAACTGGACAAAGGGCTTTACAAAGCGCTTGGCATTTATTCCAGGGATCGAAGGATCGACCTTCATCATGCGGTCGAGGGCGGAGCCACCCATGGATCCGATCACGAATCCACCGGCGACCATGGCGAGACTTTTGATCTCTGCGGCCATGGCTTTTGTGTTAGTTGCTGTACGTGGCATAGTTACTTGGGGTTGTTTTTGGGGTTATGAGAGGGTCACCTTTTTAATGGTGGTTTTCTTTCTTGGGGTTGCCTTGCGCCGCGTGGGCTTACACTTGGGCATTGCAGGACCTGCAAGGGCGGCACGCTTTGGGCTTTTCTTAGAGCGCAGGTACCAAACCCCGCCGATGGCCAAAACGCCAGCCCCTAGAATCAGGGTGCTATTGTTGCTAAAGAAGCTGCCGCCAGGTCCGGCGCCAGGGTCGGGCATCAGGGATCCGTTGTCATAGCCCGCAGCGCTGCTTTGTGCCGAAAGCTCAGCGCGAATGCCCGCCTCCGACACATTCTCGTTGGGGGCAAAAAGCCCGGAGTCCTTCAAAATCTTGATGACCGCCACGATCACCGGCGCAGCAGCAGTGATAGCCGCAGCTGTGGTCACAGGCTCAACGCCCAACTGACCAATGCCCGTCGATCCGTGAAGGATGAAGCTTTTTAAAGTATCAGCCCTGCCGAAGAGCTTTTTGGTCCACAGGTGCTCCACCTTTTGAAGGGCCACCTTGGTGCGTTGGTGCACATCAGCCGTGATCCCAGCTGCCTGCGCCTGCCCAGCAGAAGCATAGCCCCACTGCAGTTTTTTGCGCATGCCTTTTAAATTGAGCTTCATGGCCAGCATGAAGCCGGTGCGGGCCAAAACAGAGACGGGGTTGTTTTTGACAACCGTCGTGGCGGCAGACTTAATGCCCGTGCCTACCTTTTTCAAGGCAGCGAAGAACTTATTGTTGGGGTTGACCTTGCCCAATAAATTCTCCTGAGTCTCCAATGCCTCAAGGGCGGCATGGCGCTGAGGGGTGTTCCAATACTTGATGGCATAATCAAGTTTTTGGATGAACTCCTGCCCGTAACTCTCAGGATGGGCCGCAGCCATGTCGCGGGTCTGAAGTAGGTGTTTGTAGATAAAATCGTCCGTGGGGTCGTTGGTGGCTGCCAGTCCAGGAACACCGGAGAGAACCGCCACATCAATACCATGTAAACTCATAGGGAATTCGCGTTTTTGTGAAAAGGGTTTTTCGTAGTTGAACCGGTCCAAAACCGGATCAATTTTTATCACCGTGCCGCCATCATTGACGATCACATAGACGTGCTGGAAGTAGTCACTGCCTCCATACTTGGTGATCCTAAAGCTGTGGGGGATCTGAAGGTTGGTAAGGATCGAGGAGCAGAAAATCGAAAAGCAATCGCAGTCGATGCCCGACTTTCGCTCGGCCCACGACCGCGCGGGGCGGCGCAGCTGCTCCAGGCCCTCCTTATCTAACTTATACTGGATGTGGTGGTACAAAAAGTCCCACACGTTCTTGCACGTTGCCTTCGTAGTTGGCCCTTTCAATACAGGCGCTATCCTTTTGGTGTCATCCAGGTACCTCCACACCACCTTTTTCATCAGCTCCACCGTGTCGGTGACCTCACCGTCCTGGATGATGACCTTATCATCATTACTAGGCCGCGAGAAATACCTATCATACTCCGAGCCCGAGCGGATGGAGCGATAGCCGGCCGTAATGCTTCCCATATCAAGTGCTTCCCTTGTCATACGATGCGCTCGGGATTGGATTCATACAGGATGCCATTGACATAGGTCGTATAAGCATACTCTAGCGGAATGGTCAGGTTCTCCACGGTCCGCTGCTCCGGAGCGAGGCTCGAGAACTTGGTCGCGATACCTCCGGCATACTTGATCAACGAAGTCCATGGCAGCTGGATCTCGATCTGGTTGACCATGGTCTGGCTCAATGGCTCAATGCGGAATGTTTGCCGTGAAGGCGTCGTGCTGGCCAAATACTTGCCCGAGCTGGTCAGGGTGATCACCGGCATGGTGATGACAACGGATTTATCCGTTGGGTTATCAACGCCCACATCCATCGCAAGGGTGACGCCATAAACGTTTGTCTTGGAGATCCTCGGGCGGTAAATGCGCACCACCGACTTATCACTCATCTGCTTGGCGCTCAAAAGGCGGCTCAGCCAATACAATCCTCCTCCGGCCGCTGCAAAAATTAAAAGCTTGTTCATCGCTTCTGACGTTTGCGGGCCATAAGACGGTCCAAGGTGAGCTTCACCCCATAGCCGACGCTAGCGGAGACAATGGCGTAGAACGCTACATCAATTGCGCCTGCTACAGTGACGGTGGTTGCCGAGGCGTGGTCGGTGACGGCCTTAAACAAGCCTCCAACAAGGCCAGAGGCCGTGGTGGCAAGGGAGAGTCCGTGGGATTCGTGGGGCATACAAGAGAATTCTTGCACGCAAATACGCCAGTATTCTCGCTAAGAATGTTGTAATGCATGGCAATTGACATTATTTGAATATTTATGATTCGCTTTATATCTGTCACCTTGCTGATTTAATAAAATCCTTTATCTTTGCCATAACATGTTCACCCCCCTTCCCATCAGAACAGGGCGCTTAGGGTGAACTTTTTTTTTGCCCGCCACTTGTGAAATACTCCAAAAAAGCCCTTTTATACCAACAGCAGCTTGACTTGCTAAGGAAACGGGGGTTGATAGTTGATGATGATCAAAAGGCCCTTCACCTACTAGAGAAAATCAGTTATTACAGATTGAGCGCCTACTGGTATCCTTTTCTGAAGCATCCAAAACACCTAAATCAGTTTAAGGAAGGAAGCAGTTTTGAACAAGCGTTCAAACTTTACTGTTTTGACAGAGAGTTAAGGCAAATTATCCTCAATGACATTGAAAAGATAGAAATCGCAATTAAAGCTCGTGCCATCTACGTGTTGTCTCACGCTTATGGACCACTATGGTACACAGATTCTGATCTTTATCGCAATCCAGGAAAGCACAACGAAACTGTAAGCAAACTCAAAAAGGAAATAACACGTTCGAATGAGGACTTCATACAGTCCTTCAAAGCAAAATACAAGGACCCCATGCCTCCATCATGGATGACCCTAGAACTGGCGTCATTTGGTTCTGTTTCATTTCTCTATGCTGGCCTGAAACCAACGAATTTCAAACGTCAAATAGCAAGGAGCTTTGGCTTGGACGACAAGACATTCTCTTCATGGGTTCATGCGTTGGTTTACGTGAGAAACATCTGCGCCCACCACTCCCGTTTCTGGAACAGAACATTTAGGATTACTCCACATTATAGAAGGAGCCCGCTTAATGGATTTCTTACTTTGCCAGCCGAACACAATCGAGCGTACTACATCCTTAGCATGATTCAGTTCCTATTAAAGGATATCAATCCAAAAAGTCAATTCAAGCTCAAACTCGAAAGACTATTTGAAAAGTATCCTATGGTTGATCCGTCGGCAATGGGATTTCCAGTAGGGTGGAAAAACGAATCCCTCTGGTCATAGCATTCACGGAACCTATAAGTGAGATATAGTCGTTGAATTGGCTTAGGTGGTAGCACCGCACTAAATCGATGACATCCCACTATGGGCAATAATAAAGCTAATCCATTGGCTGAAATTCTGTAACTTTCATCAACGAAGGCTGGACGCGAAAAAACCTGGAGAGCAGGCATCAAGGTGGAATCTAAACCTTTAATTGACGAACATGGAAGAATATATATACAGGGAAGAAGATTTTATTTCTTCTAAGTCACTCAAACAGCTGAATGATGTCATGGCACAACATGATTTTATGCCAGACGAGATTAAAGGAAAAGTAGCTTTCCAAAGGGTTTTCAAATACCTAGTCAAGATAATAGATGAGGCTCCTGACTATATTCCTGCCTATGAATACCTGATCCCAATGTTCAATAGATACGTCATGGACGATGAATTAGAGGCTCTGGAACAAGGATTAGAGGATCAATACATAGCAGCTTGTGAACGTGTAGCTGAACGAGATAACATCTTTACTAAGTATGTGCCGTGGGGTTACCTGGAGAATCGACCTTTGATGCGCGGATTAAACTTCAAAGCACATAAACTCTGGAGTGCAGGAAATTACAAGCAAGCTCATGATCTCTTTGACTCGATATACAAATGCAATGAGAATGATAATATTGGTGCGCGATACCCTAGAAAGGCGACAGCTATGGAAATGAGCATTGAAGAATTTGAGGAGAAATTTGTGGAGTCTGGAACTTATGGAGATACCTATAAACAGGAAATCTTTCAGTGGTTTGATAAAAGTGACATCTGACAGTCTTCTTCGGTGAACTGCCTCAAAACCTAGATTCATTATTCACTGAACAGATGGCGATTATTAAATAAATCAATTAAGGATCACCTAGATACTCCACAATCAATAGAACTTGTCTTGGCGTTAGCATCTTACTAAATCGACGATACCCTGCATTTGACAATTCTGACTTTAAAGATGGACTTTTCTGAATCCAACGCCGCATCATGTTGCTGGCACTGGCCGGATTTACTTTAGGGTTATACATCTGCGCTAATTCCCCAAACCCCATGGCTCTAATCTCAAATTCCTCTTTCATATCATTTGTCTTTTAGGTTGCGAATCTTTCCGACGTTGTTGAACTTTCAATTAGAATGGGGCTTCAAAGAGCCGGTATATGCCTGTCTCCCCAGAGTTAGAAGTAATCACCTCGGACTCCCTCAGGGTCTTAATGTATTTCCTGGCCGTACGATCTTGAACTGACAACTGATCCATAATCTCTCTTACAAGGTCCTTATAGGCAATTGCGGATTTTTCTTCGAATACCGATTTAACAATCTCTACCAGTTCGTTCTGCCTGCGCACCGATGGCGAGTCCCCATGCTTCTGCCCCATGGTGACATGCGTTTTCAAATTATTATCCCATCCCATGATATACTGCGGAACATCCAAGGGGCTACCATCACGAACCTTAAGCGGTTTAATCACCGAGTACTTTGGGTCATCATCCTTCTCGATGGAGATGATCCCAGCAGCCTTTCTTTGAACCTCGGAGCCTAAATGACCACGTAGCTTATACCCACTTGGGCTCAGGTGCAAGACTCCAACAATACAAGTTTTATAGATGCCGGCCAATCGAAATAGCTCATCGATAAGTCCAACGGCAGAGTCTTCATCATTGACCCCCGACATCAAGTCAGCAATACCATCAATGACCACCAAATGAATGCCCCCCATCTCGTAGTAGAATTGATCCATGGACTGAAGAATACTGGCGAGCCGGTCTTTACGATCCATACCTACCAATCCGTAAGTTTTGAACCACTCGGGCGGCATCTGCTTACCTGAGCGTTTAAGGATGCGTTTCATGTTTCGATAAAGTTGCTCTTCACTTTGCTCAGTGTCATAGAATAGCACAGCTTGCCCCTTGAGATTTGGTGTGATCTCTGCTCCCAAAAGGTCAATTTCCTCGTATTCATCGATCATGGTTCCAGCAAGTAAGGCGCCGAGATAGTTAGACTTTCCGGAGCCTTCACTTCCGGTAATTGCCATGATATTTCCTTCCGTTCCAATTGGAACATCATTGATCGAGACAATGGGCTCAGCTGCCTTGGGTGGATTTCTGTAGTCCAATTCAAAGCTCTTGAGCATGCTCATGGTTTCTTCATACAGCACACCAAGCATCTCTGTAAAAATTTTCTTGAGGTCGTCAGCAGTATTGCCCAGCCTAAAAAAGTCACTAATGTCCTTTTGGTTTTCCGTTCCAGAAAGTGGGAGTGCCAGTGATTTCACATCAAACTCCTTCAACCGTTCACGCATGTTGTTCATCGCCTTGATGCCCGTCTTGTCCATATCGAACATCAAGACAATATGCTTGAAGCGAAAAGACAGACGGCGGATGTTCTTTTTAGGGATTTTGGCGGTTTCCGAATTAAAGCAAATCGCGTGAAAACCATGCGCCGCTAAACTCATAACGTCCTTTTCTCCTCCTGTGATGAACAATACATCTCCCCTTTGGGGAAGCTGCTCCATTCCAAAGGTGTAACCCTCATGTAAGTTCCCGCTATAGCAAAACCTTTTCTTTGCATGTGGCCTGTAAATTTTCACATACCCATTACCTGGATACGCGAAGATGGGAACTTCAGGTGTGCTGGTGAATTGATATTCCTTGTCGTCTTGGGTGACACCATGGAATGTCTGAACACACCTAACATTATACCGCTTAAGCGTTTCTAGAGTGATGCCATACAGCATCCAGTACATCTGCTCATCAGACGAGAAGGCCTTGTAGTCTGGCTCAATGAATCTTTTGCTGACATCCTCCCTGTTTTCATCTATGGTCAGCGGATCTAATTCAGAAGCTTGCTTTAGATCCTTTGGGAATCGATGGGTAACCTCTCGAATCATATCTTTTCTATCAGAGAGGTTCAAATGGAGCTCCCTATTAATGATCTCCAGGATGTCAATGAACTGATCACTTTCCCTTGTATCCTTATTGAAGATCCAACCTATGAAAGAGAAGCAGTCGCCTATGTAGTCCAAGTTTCCATGGTCTACAAAGTTGTAGTGATCACTCCCTTTCTGTTTGTACACATAGGTGCTGGGTTTGGTGTCATTATAGAAGGGATTTAAAAATGCCTTACCCACCCCAGGGAAATTTGAGATGAATTTCTTGAAAACATCCAAGCCGCCATCCGTGGCGCTTAGGATTGCTTGTTTGGAAAGCGCCATTAGATTTTTGGTTTTTGGATGACCAAATCACGTGAGATACCCTTGGTTAATAGCTCCTTGAGATCTTTGAGCTCATAGTAGTCCTTATTGTTGACCGTCGTAGGCACAAGAATGCCTTTGCTCTTGTATGTACAGATGGTTCGAGCGCTGCACTTAAGCACTTTTGTGGCCTCTATGGTTGTGCACCACTCTCGGGCTATTTGTTTTGCAGGGTCCTGTAAAATCAAGACCTCCTGGTACATTTTGTCAATCTTGTTAATGAGGCTTTTGTACGCCTCTGACTCCATCGTAATTATTTCCATCGCAGTAGTGTTTTTGAACACCACAATGCTAAAAACACCCCGTAAGATTCTTTGGAGAGTCCCTAGTGACTCCCCAAAGATTTTTTCATAAATAGCTGATTATCTGTACTCTTTTTCCAGAACGACGGCGAAACACCGCCTCATCTCATCAAGAAGCGACATACGATTCCCCTTTCTTTCTTTGATTTTTCCAACCACCTTGGCAGAATCCTCAAATGACTTTCCAAAGACCGGCTCCATGGCTCTGAAAAAATCGATACGATCACCTTTGATTTTCCCAGTTGCATGTAAGGCCGCCAAGAGCTCAACCAACTGATATTTCTTAAGATCGTGATCGATTAATCGTCCTCTTCCAAGCGCCATCACATATTGGCTCTTTACATCTCGTGTGTTTTTGTGAATAAACGTTTCAGGATTAATCATTTTGTTAAAGTGGTTAATGCACTTGCTGAGTTTCAATAGACAATTGGATTGTTCTTTTAGGAACTTAAGGGTCTTCTTTTCAATCGCCGACAACTCAACCTCCTGTATTAATTCCATCTGCCATGAAATCTCAACTCCTGCAAGGCTGTCCTCAAGGTTTTTCTGTTGAAGGCCGGATCTCAATTCCTTCAGCTTAAGCCTAAGATCGCTCAATGTTGCCCCGACGTTCGGATTGCCAGTGACCTCTATGGCGTATAAGTCAATCTTAAACAATTCGTACAATCTTGACAGATAATCTCGGTACTCAAGCAAGCTACCATGGCCATTAAATTCTAGATTGGCTCGAAAACCTAAGTCTAATAGGCCAAACTTCTCACAATCAAGTTGTTCAACAATACATACTGTGGACGTCTTCAGCTCTCTGAAGAGCTCATGTTCAATTAATTGGTAATTCATGAAAAATTCACAGCGTGTGCGTGACACACTGCAAATCTTCACTTTTAGAGACCTATCAAATCAACAGTTCAAAAATCTCTTTCAGACCGGTATGTCTCCATTCAATACGGTGGAAACAGCATTTTTACCTGGACCGATCAGAGTTGCCTATAACCCCGCAAGGAAAAAACTCAAAGAAGAAATTTCCTGATCGCAATCAATTGATACATATCTATCAATTTTTTCA
>OCVQ010002388.1_pt1 | contig 12470 bp, 34 predicted proteins | sample 1539061 | NCBI WGS metagenome assembly OCVQ01 (sample SAMEA3355526, study PRJEB22509) | marine metagenome | biome: marine; feature: river plume; material: water | place: USA | collected 2010-08-08 | depth 0.5 m | reverse complement strand
GCCATCAGGTAGGCGACTGCCCTGTTCATTAGAAGGGCAGGTCGTTAGCGGCTTTGGGCTGTGCCTGACGTGGTGCGTAGGTTTTACCGCTACCCTTTTGTGGGGCAGATGCGGGATCCCAAACACTCAAGAAAGGCTTACCCTCGCGAAGGTCTACGACCTCTACGTACACATTTCCTTTTGCAGTAGCGAATTGCTTGAGAGCCTCAAGTTGCTCTACCTTAAAGGAGATTTTGTACTTGCGAGCGACCTTGCCGCCCTCAGGGATGTACGGCTCCTCTACAAAGCCGTAACGTGGGGTGTTATTTTCCATAGTTTAGATTAGGAAGGGTTAATTAAATTTCTTCAAAGATGTAGTACTCTTGCGTGGACATATCGCCCTCAAGGAATGAGCGGATGATTTCCACTCCTGTATCAAACTTTCGTTTGCCCGACTCTAACGTTCGCTCAGAGCATACGTATAGACCGATAGTAAAGGGATAAGACGTCTGTTGTACAATCCACACATAGTTGCTTATCCCAGTGAGTTGTGTGTAGATATATGCTTGTAGATCGTAGCCGAAGGAGAAGACATCTCTGCGGAATCCTTTTACGCTTCGTGTTGTCTTCACATCTACGATGTAGTCACCAAATGATGCTGTTCCCTTTGCATCCAAAAAGCCGTGAGCAGGGACGTCACCAATGAAACCAGTTGCTTCCACTTGGTAGTCGGCATCAGCAAGATAGATATCGTAAGCATTGGTACTCATCAAACGAGTAATCATATCAATGGCCATCTTATTATCATCTACCGATAGAAGACGTTTATCTCCAAGCGTTTCTTTAAAGTTGCTTTTCCACTCCTTATATGCTTTAGTGACTCGTGGGTTGCCTCCACCAATCTCAGCAATAATCTTGCTGTCATCCATAACAGCAAAGCGGCTATCAAACTTCTCTGGTTCAAACAATAGGCAATCGTATGCCGATCCAAACGTCAGGGCATCAGAGTCCTTGTAGTAAGTACCTCTGCAGTAAGCCTCAAAGGATACCATATCCTCCATCGCAATCTTGATGGATGAATACGATAGATAGGACTTACCTGTCTTGTTCTGCAGGTCAACAGCGAACTGCATTACTTGACGAACTTATTGAGTCCCTTCTTTTGGTTCTCTGTAAATTGCGTACCATACTTGGTGATGACAGCCTCATAGGCTTTCGCCTTATCGGATGCACCCTTTATGTATTCAATGGCCTGTTGGTATACATCACCATCTTGCTGTTTGGGTGATGACTCCTGCTTAGCAATAGCGATAGCAACCTCATCCGAAGATGCGATAGATGTATCAATACCGATAGCAAGATTAGCCAATGCTCGTCCCCAAGCAGATGTTTCGCAGTTCTCCACATAGGAGGTCTTGTTGATATGCGAAGATGTGCGATCCTCTTGAGCGAAACCAGTAGCGATAAGCGTACCTTCAGCGTTGCGGATTTCAGCACGGACTACACAAGAGTCAGGCTCTAATGAGATGAGTTCAGAGGTGAGTGTCCACCCAGTAAACTCCTTTGCACTACGGAAGTACTTGATACGCTCGTTTACCTCAACGTACTGCTTCCCTTTGATGTTGGTTGTTTTAAAATGATGTGTCATACTTTGAATTTAATTGTTAGTAAATATACGATTTATTTATTTTAGAATCATTCTAAATAACAATAACTTGCGATCTTTCAAAGCGTAAGCGATTGATATTCAGAGTTTTATTGCTGTTGGTTAAAGTGTTGCTTTAAGTTTGTTTTGGTTTGGGTACAGCATCCCCAAAACCTCCTTTGTCAAATGAACAATTCTCTTTGTGTCTGGTGGTAGAGAAATGTGGATCGTTCTATCATATCGTTGAGTTCCGCTTTGGCGGAGTCGCGCTCGTCTTGGGCGGCTTTAAGGGCCGCCTCAAGAGCAGCGACTCTCTCTTGATAGTAGGTAATAAGTTCTCTTGTAGTGTCGTTCATAGTGTTTGTGTGTTTGCAAAGTTACAGGTGTTTCCACCATAAAGTCAAGTAATAAACAGTATCATATGGAACTATTTCTACTGCTTGGTTATGTTTATCTTAATGCTATCCTTTAACTCGGAGTTGATAACTCTTTCTGAATCAAACAGATAGCACTTCAATTTTTCATCCCATATCTTTTCGTATATCTCTACAGATATGCTTCCAATGTCATAGTTGTCATACCCCGATAGGAATAGACGAACATCGTAGCGATCCCCCAAGTACCAGTCCTCATCAACTACTGGCTTAAAGGTGGCTACATAGTCGGTGTGCCCGACAGCAAACTCAACAGTAAAGTTGGAGGTGATGAATGTGTTACGACTGATACGCATAGTGGGTAGGGTTTTAGTTCATTGCCTGTATTACCTGTGATATAATCATTACGATGATATTGGTAAATATAATCACTTTAATCACATTTAATGCTCGGTCAATGATGTTATCAAAAAAGTCCTTGTTCTTCTTCATTTTCTTTGGGTAAATCTTCAAAGTATTTTTGGTAGCGCAGGACAAATCTGGCATTATAACTTGTGTCTTTCTCCTTCAATGCCCTGCGCGTACCTTTCTTGTTGTTATCCATTATCCTACAGCAACCTGCGTGATTTGGATCAGGCGATTCTTGTACTCTTGTACCTGTCGCTTGAGTTCTTGGTTCTCCTTGCGCATATTGGAAATGCTCTGCAGTTCAAAACTAAACTCTTGCTCAAACTTCTTGCGGAATTTGTTTGAGATCTTGTTTGAAGATTTGAGGCCAGCAATATAACCTGAACAATATCCAAGTCGCTTTGCGATGTACTCATTGTTGTAGTCCATTGCTTCAAGAACTACAAGTTGCTTTTGTGTTTTATTTCTCATCGTTGTTGTTGTTTGTAAAAGGAAAATTAAATAGTTTATCAATAAAGTTTTTTGCTCGTTCTTCTGTTTCAAAAGAGAATAGGATCGTCTTGTTTATTTTGTTTTTAATGTTCCACCTATTTGTCTTGGTGCTGAACGAGATAATGTATTTATCTTTTCTTGGTTTTTCGTCAATCATTCGTTAGTAAAGTTTCCATTTAGCATTGAGTATCCTCCATTACCATAGGAGTCAAGGTCGTCAGCGGCTTTAAATCCCGCCTCTTGTTCTTCGTACATCTGCTTGACATACTTCAGGGTCATCTCCAAGCGGTAACTCCATAGAGAATTCAGATATTCTTCTATCTCCAGTCGGATCGCCTCCTTCTTCTTTGCGTATTCGTTCATAGCGTGTTGTGTTGGTTGTAAAACTATCAATAATATCCGTAGGGATCGGTTCAAAAATGCTTTTAAATAGGTCATTCATTTAGTCGTTTGTTTATGTGTTCGGTATATGCTCTTTTGTAAAATAGAAAGGCATCTAAAAAGTCCTCGTGTAGCGGGAAGGAAATGATCACATCCTCGTTTTCCTCATTGCGAAACATAATGCTGAATGAGTAGTCATCTGCGCAGTAGGACAGCATCTCACAGGCATCGTGAGAGTGTCCCCATATTGGCTTGTCGTTGCTCATAGTTGGTATTCCACTTGATAGGTTACTGAATCATCGCTAACAAAGCGACCCTTTCTGTCGCGATATTTGTGCATCTTGCTGTCGTAGGATAGTTCATCTCCTTCTTCGTTGGCTTGGTAGATGCGACCTTCTGTTTCTCCCATCTTACCATTTGAGTCGCGGAAGTATGAACCAGCATAGTCCATTCCAATCTCAAAGTATTTCAGTTCAATGCGAATCTCGTTGCTTGGATCAATCTGCTTAAGGAACGAGTAGAACCATTCGGTTGGAGGTGCCCAAGCGGAGTCAAAGTAGATGACGATCTTGTTGTTCTCTACCTGTGTGTCAAACTCATTACAGGCATCCCACTTCGTTCCCCAATTTCGTGTGTTCCAATCGTACCAATGGGGTATACCTTTCTCCCTTAATTTATCCATCTCACTAAAGGGAACTGCATCGTGAGATAGGTTGTCGGGCTGTGGTACTGCGCAGTTGAAACTAAATCCTTTGCAGTTCACGGGATCTTTGAACAGCAGATGCTTTACCTGCTGAATCTCTTGCTTGTCCCCTTCAAGGGTAAGCGTGTTATTGCACCAATTAGGCATAGTCGTGTTGTTTTAGTTGTTGGTAATAAACGGGGGCGTGTCGGGCCACCCCCCGCGTGATGAAATACTCCGCCCACTCCCGAAGGCACTTCTTAATATGAATCCAAATAGTTAGCGTACTTCTGAACATCAGGGTTCAGAGATTCAAGTTCCACCACCTTACCTAAATGCGATAGGTCATCGGGTGCATCGCCCACATATTGAGCGAATCCAAGCGGACTATATGGTTGATCGGAACAGCCGTACATATCTCCGAATATGGTGACGATGGTGTATCGGTCAAGGGTTTCTCCTCCGTTATCAAAGATTACCATATTAAAAGAATTTTACTTTGAGGGCTGTTACTTTATCGTCTACTCTTTTGGCGTACAGGTTATATGATCCATCGCCATATCCGCTTGATGACACAAGACCAATTCCTTCAAGGGCGTCCCATTGTTTGTTTTGCAGGGTGTAGCCACAAATCTTTCCGTACCAAGAGTCACCTTCTTCGCGCTTCGTGTACTCGTTATAGAAATCTTTTCCGTTGTCATCTGCAAAGGGAATTTCAATGCTGTCGTTGCGGTAGGCATCAAGGTTGAAGAATCCACATTGACCAGAGTCCACACCGATATCTCCTGAAATATATTTCCACTTATCCTTGTTGTGGGTATGGTTCTCGTGGGTGATGGTGATGCTTTTGATGCGACCATATTTTTCTTTTACGCTTACATCGTAGTTCCCTTCAAGGGTGTTGGATACAAGTGCGTTACACCAAGTGTCAATCGTATAGCACGGATCGCTCACAAGGATTTGGTTTCCGAATTTTACTTTGTTTGTTCTCATAGTGTTGTTGTTTGATGGGTGCAAGTTTGCAAGAGTTTTTGGTTTGTGCAAATCGTTTTTAGTCAGTTAGTATCTTTTTTTAGTCATCGTTCTTACCGAACAGCAGAATGAAGAATAGCAGTAATGAGATCACCGATAACATAAGCCCTCCACTATAGTGCTCTTGATAGTATATAATTCCCATAACAAATGTTCCAAGTGTTATGAATAGCCACAGGGCTATAAGTAGTTCTTTCGCTGTCTTTTTCATTTCAGTTCAATAAAATAGATTCCCTCGTTTACTTCCCATTCTTGTTCGCTCATCTCTACTTCCATCTTATCGTGAAGGAAGTCAATGCATTCTTGGTTGTCATTGAACAACAGCATATCGCCATCTGCGTCCAATAGGTATTCGTATGGGTTGATTGTAATACCTTCAATGTGTCGCGCTATTGCTTTCATTTTGTCAGTAGTTTTTCAAGTATTTGTCGCATCATATACAGCCGTTGGTGGCCTTCCATATTGTCACCATCCATAGTCATCTGCTGTTTCTTTACTTGCTGTAGGGCAGATTCAATTTGGATCGTAGGCATCCTGCTGTACAAGTCAATCAGTCGTTCAGTTTCAGTTTTCATCGTTCCTCAATCATAAAGTCCATTTCAATTGCAGTTTCATCCAATACCCATTTCTCTATCTCGCCTTCAATCAGGTGCGTTCCATCATCGTATTGGTTTCCCGCAACACGAAACTTCTTGGTTTCGGTGATGTCATTCCATTCGTTTGCTATTTCTTGGGCATCCTCAATAGTTCCCTCAAAATAAGTCCATACATAGTGTGTCATAGTTTCAGTTTTCATAGTGTTGTTGTTTTAGTTTATTGGTTAAGTTTTACAAATTGTACAAGTATCTTGTTCAGTTCTTCTGCGCAGTTATCTAATCTCTGCTGTAGTCGGGGAGATAGGTCACCTGATTCAAGTTCGTAGTGGTCAGCGACAGCATCAAACAATAGGTCTATCTGCGCTTGTAGGATGTTTTCAATGCGTTCCATCGTTAGTGAATAGTTCGTCCAACATATAGTTCTTGGTTCGGCAGATGTAGGCAATGAAATTGTCGCAATGCTTCTTGTCGGCAAATTCCTTTTTGACGATCCAATAGCGTCCATCCGTAGTTTCAAATTTGATTGTTGCGTTCATAGTGCTGTTGTTTAGTTAATGATAAAATCTTCTGCGAGATTTAATTGTTCAACTTCTTCATCGGTAAGATTGTTAGCAGAGATTCCAAGTGAATCACTATTGTCATACCAATCAAATTCATCCCGACCAAGTAGTTCGTTTAGTTCGCGGCATAATTCTATCGCATCTTCGGGTTTGCCTTTCATAAATTTAAAGGCTGACCTGTAGCATTCTTCTTCACCATCAAGGTCAACTTCAATCTCCACATCTGATGGATTACACAGGTCCTTAAGATATCCGCCATCGTGAACTTTGTTCATAGCCATATCGTGTGCTTCGTTAATGTCGTCAGCAGTTACTTCAATGATGGTGCTGTTGTGTATTGCGATAATAAATGAGTAGGTTTTCATAGTGTTGTTGTTTTAGTTTGTTGGATTAGGGATTGCCGTACCAATCCCCTATGTCCAACCTTAAATCACATTGTACGGATGTTAGAATTGGTTTGTAATGAATCGTGTGCCGTCAACCTTGATGAATACTCCGTGTTCGTCAATCTCATCGTAGGCGATGTCAGGATGGCTTTCTTTGAATTCTTGGTAGTTACTCCATTCAATGTAGTCACAGCATAGTCCGATTACATCAAGTTCCATCTCTATACCATCTTCTTCTTCGCACTGCTCAAGGTGATTGAATAGTACCTGTAATCCATCTGCAGAGAAATTGTCAGGACGGATAGCCATAAAGGCATTGCGGAAATCGTAGTAGTTTACTGAAGTTTTCATAGTGCTTGTTGATTTTTGTTGGTTAATTTTTCTTTAGTTTTTTGTAGATGTAATTAAGGATGTTGCACTTCTGATTTTTGGAAATGTCTGCATTAGCAACAGCCGAAGCGATCATAGTTACTTGGGTTTCGGTTAGGTCTGTATGATTCTCCAATAATCCTTGAAGTACTGCATATTCAAAATCGTAGTCCATTGTTTCGTTGTTTTAATTGGTTAATAGGTTACTTTTCCATTCTCGTCAAACCAAAGGTCATTGGCTAACGCATATTCCGCTAATCCATCTTCTGACAATTGGTATTCATAGTCATCTGCGCAATCCTTGAAGAAGGCAAATACAGCATCTTCAATGGATTTGGTCTTGTTGAAGGTCTTGCTCAATGTGATGTCTGCGCAGTAACCCGTTAGTTCCTCCTTGATGAACTTGGTAGTAGGTTTACCATAGTATTGGACACGACTACGATGTGGTGCTAACCAATCAATGTCGTAGTTCACCATTGTTACGCCTACAGCATTCATAAATGCTTCAAGAGATGCGATCGCTTCAAATCCCCAATCGTATTCCGTTTCACATTGATAGTCAATCAAGGCATTTAGTTTGGCCTTGTCTGATAGTTCATCGTAACGATACAGGGTTACTTCAATGGTTTTCATAGTGCTGTTGATTTAAGTTTGACATAGACGAGGATTGCTCCTCGTTTCGCATCATAAATGCTCGTCAGTATGCCTTTAGAACTGCTTGTTGTATTCTCGTACCATCGTGTCACGGATGCTCTCAAGTTGCTCAATGTCTGTGCTCCAAAGTTCCTCAAAGTGAAACTTCACATAGGGCTTTTTGATGCTGTCCTGTAGCATTTGGATGGTCGTGATGATGCTCATCTTCAAAGATGTCTGCTCATTCAAGGGAGTCAATGTAATCATAGTGCTGTTGTTTAATTGTTGTTGTTGAACAATGCAAATGTTTGCAAATGGATTTGGAATAAAAAAATCGTTTTCAGTCAGTTTATATCGTTTTTTAGTCAGTATGCATAATTCAAGGTATGCACATCGTAAGACCATTGGTAGAATTCTGCCGCAGTACGAGATTCAAGATGGAATACCTGTCGTGTGAGAGGATAGTATACACATTCATCACCTTTGGCGATTGTTCTGCCTGTTTCAGCACAAATGCTGTTGAACTTCGCTCGGATAGATTTAGGATCATTTTTCATCGTAACAAGGATTTAAAGTGAATATGTTGGTTCAAGAATCAATCGTACGAATTCCCTGTCAAGAGAATCAAAGTAGATTTCTCCTAATGGCTTTGATTCAAGGTAGATGTTAACTGCTTCCTTGATTCGCTCTTTCGTAGCAATGGGATAGATACCATCTTGGTCATTGTAGAAGGAATTCACATAGAAGATGAATTCTTCAATCAGTTCAGGATAATTTCGCATAGCAGTGTTGATTTAAGGATTTAATTGGATTAGTTAGATAACTTATTGACATTCTTAACAAACAAAGGAATATCACTGATTTCAACAGCAATAACAAAGTATTCAATGTTGGACGGCATACCATCTTTGTAGATGTTTAGCGCATCAATACACGATTTGGCTTTGATGGTCGCGTGACGCATCCCCAAAGAGTCAATGATTACATAAGTTCCCATAGTAGTGTTGATTTAGTTGGTTAAGACAGCCCGAAGGCTGTTTCGTCCATTCAGGACTCGTCAGTTAACCTATATTAGATTTCTTATATTCTTGCTCAAGCGTTGAATCAATAGCATTCATAACACTACCAAAGAAGCAAGATAGTTCTTCCAATTCTTCTTTATCGGAAGCAATGTAATGACCATCATTTCTAACTGCTTTGCGCAGTACAGCAATCATATTCTTAAGGTCATAGGTATCAATGCTCTCTGTCGTAAGGTTGGTGTGAATTTTCATAATGAGTAAGATTTAATGGTTTTTGATTGTTGAACAGCACAAATGTTTCCAAAAGTATTTGACATATGCAAGTCCAAATTGAAATTTAGAACGATTCTAAATAATACTTCCTGCAAATCAGCAAGTTAGCATCAAAAGTTTTTTAAAAGGATGGTGCATCTATTGTGGGGGATAGTGGGAAGTAGTGGAGGATGGTAGAAGAAAGGTAGGGGGGATTGTTCCTCTTTTTCAATCACTTACACCACAAACCTTAAACAATTACTTTAACAAGAACCACCTAAAAATCTGATCCACAACAAGATAGATGCTGTCAGTAGTCGCAGTAGTTGATGGTGTCATATGATACTGAAAACGCTGAAAGTATGGGCGATTTTGGCTGTGGATTGGGGGGGTTGGGTTGTGGAATGCGTTTGGGATTCTGTGGCGTAGCGCTCATATATGTATATTATACCCCACCCATTCATAACTCAATGCATTTTTCACTTAAACTAAAGCTTTAAGCAAATGAGCTAAAGTACTGGTAATGAGTTAGCTGTTGTAAAGAAGCGCTGAGCAGGGCAACAGCAAATAGCGAATACAATGCGCCTGTATTCACTAAGTAACTGAGTGTTGCTGTGTGTCTGTCGCTTGGGGTTTTTAGGACCCCTGCTCCAGACTTATAATCGTCTTGTTATCGGCGCGGGGCGGAAGGGGGAGCCCCGCTTCTTGTTAGAGTCTTTAGAGCTTTGGAGTTCTTTTGTGATTGCTTTCCGCTCATCAGCTATGCGAAGTTACAGCAAAAAAATGACATTTCCAAATGATGTTATAACACGCTTTTTAAAGTTGTGAGCTCCTCACAGGGTTATATGGGATGATCCCAATAAACAGTATGGGATGACCCAGAACTCTTGTATGGGACTATCCCCTATTGCAATAAGATTTATCTTTGCCTTATGCAACTGAGTAAAAACTTTTCTCTATCAGAGATGACTAAGTCGGTGACGGCTAAGCGTCTTGGTATTGATAATACCCCCAATGAGCAGCAAATAGAATACTTGCGTGAGTTATGTGCAAATGTTCTACAACCTCTTCGTGATGAGCTTGGTCCTATTCTTATTACCAGTGGACTACGCGTACCTGAGCTGAATAAAGCTGTTGGAGGTAGTGGTACGTCTCAGCATTGTGCACTCAATGGCGCAGCAGCAGATATTGATATGGATGCAAAGAACACAGAGGTGTTCAACTATATAAAGGATAACTTGGTCTTTGATCAGCTCATCTGGGAGTTTGGTTCAACCGAGTGTCCTGACTGGGTACACGTATCCTACCACTATGGCCATAACAGAGGCCAGATTTTAAAAGCTGTTAAACAAAACGGAAAGACTAAATACCTAAAGTACCAATGAAGAAATTACTATTATTAATTGCACTTGTAGGTTTTTCGTCTACAGCATTGTCTCAAGTTGATACACGCCATCATCCAGCAAGCGTTCTACAGATTCATATTGGACCCTATGCTTTTTGTGGCGCTTCGGGTGCCGTTCCTACAGGACGGACTATGATGGTAGAGGGCAAGGAGTTTCAAGAGGCTTGTGCTATCTGCCCAGTAATGGATGGACCTTCTATCAATAATTTGGCTATTACTGGATTCAGCCCTCAGTCCCCCGATGGAACCGACAGCACTGTATGGTCTTTATTCTGGTACTTTGATCCTGCTACCGACAGTGTTCCTCAGTTCGACCCACAAACAAAGACGTGGGAACTGCTTACTCCCGTCAACAGAGCCTTTACTGTTAATACCGATCATCCAAGCACAAGTATGAGCAATATGTTCTGTATGCCTTGTAAGATATGGAAAGAGGAGAATGATATATTATTGGCAAAGTGTTACGGTCCTATCAATGAGGCGGCTGTTCCTTTGCGTGTTGCCATTCCTGTTGTATCGGGTATGACTTCCATTACCCAAGCAAAAGAAGGCTTCCCCTATCCAGTAGGAACGCCAATCCCATCAAGTGATGTAGAGATAGAGGGATGCCCCTGTCCGTTTACTGACCCTTGTATTTGCCCCTAATAATAAAAACAAAAATATCTAAGCTATGAAAGCCAAGAAGTATGAAGTTGGAGGAAAGATGAAGAAGTACTCCAAGAAGCCTATGACTCCCCAAGAGCAAAAGGAGTTTGATGAGATGATGCGTAAGTATCGCAATACGCCCTCCAGCCCCGTTGGTGGAGAAGCACAACGTACCAAGTACGAGGAGCGATTTATGAAGCTTCGCGATAAGTTCTCCAAAGGAGGGATGCTTAATAAGAAGTACTAAGGTGGCCCAGAGTCATAAGCGTAGCAATAAGAAACCCAACTTCTCTAACGGGAAAAAATGGGTTCTTATGCAACAGCAAAACATTAATGTGTTAAGCAAAGAAAAATGAAAGTTGTAAAGAAAGTATCTGAAGTAGAGGTCAAAGGATCAAGCCTTGATGAGGCTGTTGCTATGATTAAGAAGGCTACAGCAGGAACCAAGCCTGTGTCATTTGAAATCTGCGCATCTTACGAGGAAGATGAAGACTAAGAAGTACTACGACTCAAATCCTGAAGCGAAAAAGAAGAAGAAGGAGTACGATACAAAATACCACGCCACTGAGGAGCGCAAGAAGTATCGGGCTTTTTTGAATAAGACCAATCGCAAAGCTGGCAAGTACGGCAATGGCGATGGTATGGATTATGATCACGATGAGCGTCGTTTTATGAAGGCCGCTAAAAACAGAGCCAAGAAATGAGTCGTTACACTCCTCACCGATAAACAAGTTTATCTTATGAAAGCGAAGAAGAAAGAAATAAAGAAGATGGTAAAGGCACCAGAGGGTTACCACTGGATGAGCAAAGGAGGCCGTTACTATCTAATGCAGCACGAAGGAAAGTTTACTCCCCACAAGGGGGCTTCCCTTGAGATGCCTTTTCGGATTCTTTCCGAGCATTAATCTTATTCTGTAGGAGCTTCTTAGCCATAGGGCTATCCTCTACACCTTTGGTATGACGCAGTCGGGTCCTTGTTGGGCCCTTCTGCTCTCTCTCTGGCTTTCCTGTGTTTAATGTACGCTCGTGGTATTCGAGCTTTAGCTTCTCCTCGCCACTCATAATCTTATAGAACCTACTAAGGAACAGCTTCCCCTTTTGGGTTAGCGCATAGCGCACACGGAAGTTCCAACGGTGTTCTTCCCTGAACCACATACCCTCATCATCTAAGGGAACAGCAAACCTGTCAAAGTATTTGTATAGATACTCTTGACGTACAAGAGGTCCAATCAGTTTGTCCTTAGCTTGTGGATAGCTGACACTCAGCTGTTGGGCTACCCATTCGGATGTAAAAAACTCAAGGTCGTGGATAAACAGCATAAATTCTATCTGTCGCGCCTGTAGTCCTGTGTGCTCTCTGGCCCATCGTATGCCAACGTAGTAAAACTTAGCGGGGGTAGCGGGACGGTTATCCAAGTAGACGAAGTCACGGAACTTCTTGTCTTCTTTCTTATGGATCTTCTTAGATCCCATAGGCAATTGAATTAAATGTATCTTTGTACAAAAGTACTTTATTATGGCAACACTTGCTGGTCAGAAGGTTAAAGACGCATATCCCTCAATCCTAAAGCTTGAGAGCGGAACAGCAACATCTACAACAAAAGTTATT
>OCVQ010002385.1_pt1 | contig 12479 bp, 11 predicted proteins | sample 1539061 | NCBI WGS metagenome assembly OCVQ01 (sample SAMEA3355526, study PRJEB22509) | marine metagenome | biome: marine; feature: river plume; material: water | place: USA | collected 2010-08-08 | depth 0.5 m | reverse complement strand
AGTTTCCTTTTTAAAGACTATATAAAAAGGAAACTTGGAGCCCCAGTATTGGAGATTAATGTTGATGACGACCAATTAGATGATAGAATTGATGAAGCACTACAATACTTTCATGAATATCATTACAATGGTTCTATCAAAACTTATCTAAAACACGAAATAACACAAGAAGAAATCAACTCATTTAAAACAAATGATACACTTACTGGTTCTACTAGTGGAACACAAGCAATCGCAGGTCAGTCCTATGGTGAGAGTAAAAGTTATGTGACACTACCCGAACATGTGTTAAGTGTATTACGAATATTCCCATTTAATTCAGGACAAACATCTAGTATGTTTGATATACAATATCAGTTAAGACTAAATGACCTTTGGGATTTAACTTCCACAAGTGTTTTATACTATTCACAAGTACAACAACATCTTAAGTTAATAAATGATATGTTAGTAGGACAAATACCTATAAGATATAATGCACACCAAAACAGATTGTATATTGATTATACTACTGCAAAACTAAATGCTGGAGAGTACATTATTATAGAATGTTATAGAAAGATAGACCCTGCAGACTTTACAGACATATACAATGATATGTTTCTTAAAAAGTATGCAACTGCATTAGTTAAGTATCAGTGGGGTGAAAACCTATCTAAGTTCCAAGGTATTGCATTGCCAGGTGGTGTGACACTTGATGCACAACAAATTAAAACAGAAGCACAAGAAGAGATTACAAGATTAGAAGAAGAGTCAAGACTGAATTTTGAAATGCCAGTCATGGACTTAATGGGATAAAAACATGCCGACAAATGTATTTTTTAACCATGCAGTTAATACTGAACAGATGTTATATGAAGACATCGTTGTTGAGTCACTTAGGATGTTTGGACACGAGACGTATTATCTACCAAGAGAGATTGTAGAAGAAGACACGATTCTTGGTGAAGATGTGCAGTCTAAATTTGGAGATGCGTACTCAGTAGAGATGTATCTAGAAAATACAGATGGATTTGAAGGTGATGGAGACCTCATGTCCAAGTTCGGTGTACAAGTAAGAGACCAAGCAACATTCGTTATATCCTTAAGAACATGGGAAAGATTCATATCACTAGATTCAAACCTTACAACATCATTGAGACCCAACGAAGGTGATTTAATTTACTTCCCTATGAGTGGTTCAATGTTCGAAATAAAATTCGTAGAACATGAGAATCCATTCTATCAAGTTGGAAAACTGTTTGTATTCAAACTGCAGTGTGAATTATTCGAATACAGTGGAGAAGATTTCGATACTGGAACAGTGGTAGACTTAGTGGAGAACGAACAAGCCTATACTATAGAAATGCAAGTTTCAAATACAAGTGGAGACTTTGTGATTCAAGAGGTTCTTAATTATAGTGGAGCTGCAACAGGTGAAGTCATTGGTTGGACACCTGGCCCAACTGGGAATATCCGTAAACTTACTATCAAAGATGTCACTAGAACACTTGCAGTTGGTGACACCCTAGTTGGTGCATCAAGTGGTAAGACAGTGGTCATAGAATCGATTACAGACGTGCTAACGTTTGCTAATGATGGTGATGCACAGAATAAAGACTTTGAAGACAAGGCAGATGGATACTTAGATTTCTCAGAGACTAACCCATTTGGTGAGGTCACATAATGTTCGGTACCTATTTTTATAATGAAACTTTCAAACGAGCAGTATCCATTTTTGGAACACTGTTCAATAACATTACAATTAAGAAAACCAAATCAGATGGTACAGTTCTAACAGAACAAAAGGTACCAATATCATACGGGCCAAAACAAAAGTTCTTGCAAAGACTAGCAGAAGATGCTGACCTTGGTGATGGTATGAGAACTGCAATTAGTATGCCTAGACTTGCATTCGAACTTACAGGGTTTGAATATGATGCATCTAGACAACAAAATAAACTAATACGACATACTAAATCCGATTTGGAAAGTTCAGATACAGGAAAGAGAGGATTTCAGTATCAACCAGCACCATATAATTTAACATTTAGTCTATCAATTCTTGCAAAGAACATGAATGATGCACTACAAATAGTAGAACAAATACTGCCATATTTCCAACCCGAATATACGGTTACTATGAAGATGATTGATTCTATGACAGACCATAGAGATGTTCCAATTATTCTAAGTTCCGTATCAATGGAAGACCAATACGAAGGTACGTTCGAAGAAAGACGTGTTATAGAATACACATTAGAGTTTCAGATGAAACTGTACTTCTTCGGCCCAGTATATACTGGTGAAATTATTAAGAATGTTATCGAAAGAACATACATATCAGACGGAGTGCAAGGACAAGTTAAGACTGCAAGTGGTCTATTCACTACCAGTGAAATAGAAGACAGTGGATTGGTTAAAGAGGTCAAATCATATGAACCAGCTTTTGCAGCTGTTTCAAATGCAGTATCTTCGTCCACCACAATAACATTCCCAACAGCAATAAATACAAAGATAAGTGTAAACGATGAAGTGTTCGGTACCAATTTAGGAACGAATCCAACTATATCCTCTATTGCTGAGGACAAACAAAGTATTGTAGTATCAAGTGCAGTGACACTAGATGCAAAAACCAATCTTAAGTTTGTTGGTTCGGTCAATCCCGATGACACCTTTGTTGTTGCAGAGACAGTAACGTTTTATGATGATGGTTCTACTAGAAGTTTTGCAGGCGATAGGACTACAGATGCGAGTTAATAATGGCAAAAGATACGATAGATAAACAGTTAGATGATATCCTAGATATCAACACTGAAATCAAACAAGAGGTAGAGATACTTCCTAAACAACTTCCCACTACTAAAGACAGGGGAGAATCCATAGTAAACGATTACAAATATGCTCGTGAAAACTTGTATGGTTTAGTAGAGCGTGGACAAGATGCAATCGATGGTATATTGGATGTTGCAAAAGAAACGGAACATCCACGTGCATACGAGGTTGCTGGGCAGCTTCTGAAAACAGTCGGTGATACTGCAGAAAAACTTTTAGACCTACAGAAGAAAATTAAAGAATTAGAAAAGGACGAAGAAGGTCAGAAAATTGGTACACAACACAATCACCTATACGTAGGTTCAACTTCAGAACTACAAAAGTTTCTAAAAAAGAATAAAGAATAATGGTACAACCAACAAATGAGGGGTACTTAGGTAATAATCTCATCAAGAGAGCTGGGATTGATATCCAGTATACCAAAGAAGAACTTGCAGAATACGTCAAGTGTTCTGAAGACCCTTGTCATTTCATTGAAAACTACACACAGATTATCTCACTAGATGAAGGTATGGTGCCGTTCAAACTCCGTGGTTATCAAGACAAACTTATAAATCACTACAACACCAATCGATTCAATGTAGTTCTTGCATCAAGACAGAGTGGTAAGTCAATCACATCATGTGCATACTTATTGTGGTATCTAGTATTTCATCCCGAGGTTACTGTAGCGGTTCTTGCAAACAAAGGTGCAATTGCAAGAGAGATGATTGCACGTATTGTTACCATGCTAGAATCAGTTCCTTTCTTTTTACAGCCCGGCGTTAAGATTCTTAACAAAGGTTCTATAGAATTTGCAAACGACTCGAAGGTTGTTGCAGCTGCGACATCTTCAAGTTCGATTCGTGGTATGTCTATTAACTTACTATATCTAGATGAGTTTGCATTCGTAGAAGACGCTGCAACTTTCTATACTGCAACATATCCAGTGGTAACATCGGGTAAAGAATCTAAGGTTATCATTACATCTACTGCAAACGGTGTTGGTAATATGTTTCATAAAATATATGAGAGTGCAGTACACGGACAATCAGAGTACAAAGACTTTCTTATTAACTGGTTTGATGTGCCGGGCCGAGATGAGGAATGGAAAGAACAGACTATTGCAAACACATCTGAAGCACAGTTCGAGCAGGAATATGGTAACTCATTCCTAGGAACTGGTAATACTCTTATTAATAGTAACACACTATTAGAAATGAAAGCAGTAGATGGAGAGTATGAGAAAGATGGGTTTGTTATGTATAATAGACCAGCAGAAGGACATGAGTACATATGTACAGTTGATGTTGCCAAGGGTAGAGGTATGGATTGGTCTACATTTACTATCTTCGATGTGTCCACACAACCCTTTAAACAGGTTGCTGTATATCGAGATAACATGATAAGTCCCCTTCTCTTCCCCGATATTATAAATAAGTTTGTAACACCTTATAATAAACCAATTGTTATAATTGAGAATAATAATGAAGGTGCTATGGTGGCAAACCAATTACACTATGATATAGAATACGAGAACGTCTTTACTCAAGGTTTTGCAAAAGCAGAAGACATCGGAGTTACGATGTCGAGAAAGATTAAACGAATCGGTTGTTCTACAATGAAAGAGTTGTTAGAAGAACATAGATTAGAACTCGTAGATAGACCTACTATCACCGAGCTTATGACCTTCATAAATAAAGGTACTAGTTTTGAAGCTGATAGAGGATATCACGATGACATGGTAATGAATGTTGTCATGTTTAGTTGGTTTATCACCACAGAATATTTTTATCACTTAACAGACACACAAGTTAAAGACTTGTTGTATGCAGAACAACAGAAGATTATTCAAGATGACTTGCTTCCAGCAGGTGTATTTGGAGAGACAACTGAACAAGCTGCATCGTTTGTAGATAATCAAGGTGATAGATGGTATCACAAAAACATGTAGTAATAGTAATAATGCTATTAGTAGGAAATTAAAAGTTATAAATAAAACAGTAAACAACTTTTTACATTAACAGGAGAAAAAGTATGGCATTTCAAGTATCACCAGGCGTACAGGTCAAAGAGGTTGACCTTACAAATGTTGTACCAGCAGTATCAAGCACAAGTGGTGCTTTCGCTGGTTCATTCCAATGGGGCCCTGTTGATGAAGTAAAGACAGTTTCAGACGCAAAGGGTTTAGTCGATGAGTTTTCAGAACCAGCTAATACTAACGCTGGAGCAGAAGACTTCTATTCAGCAGAAGCATTTTTAAGATATGGTTCATCATTAAGAGTAGTAAGAGTTAACTCAACAGGTTTGTTTAGTGCAAACAGTGGTGGGTCAAATTCTTCACTTCTAAAAAATCACGATGAATATGTTCAATCATATGAGAGTGGAGCTCTCGTTGGTACAGTAGGACAGTGGACATCTAGATGTGCTGGTTCTTTAGGTAATTCACTTAAAGTTTCAGTATGTGCTTCATCCGATGCATATTACAATGATGCAGCGACTACAACTAGTGGAGAGGAAGCAGCTGGTCAAACAGTTATCACTCTTGCAACTGGTGGTGGTGCATTATGTAAAGTAAGAGACATCGTCACATTCGGTGCAATCACACAACAGTACAGAGTTACAGCAATCAACTCAGACAACATCACAGTCGAAGCAATAGGTCAACCAACAGGTTCGGGTCTAATTGCTACAGTGGCAAGTGGAACAGCAGTTAATAGATACTGGGAATTCTACTCATCTTTCGACAAAGCTCCAGGCAAGAGTGCATCTGCACTTGCAGCTGGTGGTTCAAATGACGAAATACACGTAGTAGTTGCTGATGAAGATGGAACAATCACTGGAATACCTCACAGCATTTTAGAAACATATGCATTCGTGTCAATGGCATCAGATGCTAAAGACGCATCAGGCCAATCAAATTATTACAAAAAAGTAATTGGTAACAAATCAGAATGGGTATATTGGAGTGGACATAACACTGCAATGATTACTCCAGCAAACCAAAACAGAACTCACTTGGCATCTGCTACAACATCATTCTTGTTTCCAACATTACCAATGACAGCATCCCTAGCAAATGGTGCAGATGGAAGAACTCCAACTGCAGCTCAGAAGTACGGTGCATGGGAAGACCATTTCAAAGATGGGGATTTACATGACATCTCATTCTTGATTGTTGGTTCAACAAGATGTGATAACGGTAGTGGTACAGACCAAGATACAATTGCAGACTGGACAACACTTGCTAACCAAGCAGTATTAGTTGCAGAAAATAGAAAGGATTGTATTGCAATCGTTTCTCCAAGACGTGCAGACGTTGTTGGTGTTACTTCAGAGTCAACACAAGCAATTAACGTCATTACAACTGCAAATACAATGTCTTCAAGTTCATATGCCGTAATCGACAGCGGTTGGACATACCAGTATGACCGATTCAATGATAAGTACTGTTACGTACCAGCTAATGGTCACACAGCAGGCATCATGGCAAGGTCAGACCTTCTTAGAGATGCATGGTTCTCACCAGCAGGATTCTCTAGAGGACAATACCTAGGTATCACAAAACTTGCATTCAATCCTTCACAATCATCAAGAGATGACTTGTACAGAGCAAGAGTCAACCCAGTAGTAACATTCCCAGGCCAAGGTACAATCCTTTATGGTGATAAGACTGCATTAACAAGTCCTTCTGCATTCGACAGAATCAATGTAAGAAGATTGTTCATCGTCCTAGAAAAGGCAATATCAACTGCAGCTAAATCACAACTCTTTGAATTCAACGATGCATTCACAAGAGCTCAATTCAGAGCAGCTGTTGAACCTTTCTTAAGAGATGTTAAAAACAGAAGAGGACTAGTAGATTTCTCAGTAGTTTGTGACGAAACAAACAACACTGATTCAGTCATCGATAGAAACGAATTTGTATGTTCTATCTTTGTGAAACCTTCTAGAAGTATTAACTTTATCACTCTTAACTTCGTGGCTGCAAGGTCGGGGGTTGAGTTTAGTGAAATATATGGTGCAGTTTAAGGAGATAAAACATGGCAACAATAGACCAATTTAAAGCACAACTAGTCGGTGGTGGCCCAAGAGCTAACCGATTTAGAGTATTCCTACCTAGAGCTGGTAACAATATCGAGTTCATGTGTAAGGGTGCAAACATCCCAGCAGGAACTTTAGGCGAAGTCATCATTCCTTTCAGAGGACATAACCTTAAACTAGCAGGAGAACGTACTTTTGCAGACTGGTCAATAACCATCATCAATGACATGGAATTTTCAGCAAGAACTGCTCTAGAAGCATGGCAGACTGAAATTCAAGCAATGGACAGTGGTGAAGGTGCTACAACAACGGACTACTTATTAAGTAGAGCGTTTGTAGAACAGTTAAACAAAGACGACTCTGTACTAGCGAGATATGAGTTCTTCAACATGTTCCCTAAAAACATCGGTGAAATAACATTAGGTTATGACACAGTAGATGCAGTAGAGGAATTTACAGTTGATTTAACCTTCTCTCACTGGGAAAGAGTTCTTTAAGAACAGTGAATAACACCACTTTTAGGTGGTATAAATAATAGTATGGAATTTTTAGGATTTGAAATATCCCGTAAAAAGGATGAACTAAGAGCGAAGGAGTTGCCGAAGGCACCTTCTTTCGTTCCACCAGTTGACGATGACGGTACGCCCGTCATTCAACAACAAAGTGGTTTCGTGGGTGGTGGAGCATACGGTGCTTACATCGACATGGAAGGTGGTATCAAGAATGAGGCAGAACTCATTCGTAGATATCGTGAAGTATCTTTGGTGCCAGAATGTGATTCTGCAATCGAAGATATAGTTAATGAGTGTATCACATCGGATAGTTCTGATAGGATAGTCACACTCGACCTCAGAGATGTTAAACTCTCTGATAGTATCAAAACAAAGATACAAAACGAGTTTTACAACATCCTATCAATGATGAAGTTCAATCAGAACTCTCATGAAATTTTCCGAAAATGGTACGTAGATGGAAGGGTATACTTCCATAAGGTCGTTGACGCTAAAAAACCTAAAGGTGGTATAGTAGACCTAAGAAACATTGACCCTATTAAAATTAAGAAGGTCAGAAACATTGAGAAAGAAAGAGACCCCAAGACTAAGGTCGAAAGGATTTCAGCGATAGAAGAGTTTTTCGTTTTCAATGATAAGGGTTTTGATAAATCCAGTGCAGCGGAAGGAAACACTGTACGAATTGCACCCGAGGCAGTTACTTATACGACTTCGGGATTACTTGACTACACTAAGAATGTAGTCATCGGGTATCTGCACAAGGCATTGAAGACTGCAAATCAGTTATCAATGATGGAAGATGCACTTGTTATCTATAGGATATCAAGAGCTCCCGAAAGAAGGATATTCTACATAGATGTAGGTAACCTTCCAAAAGCAAAGGCAGAACAGTACCTTGCAGACGTAATGAATAAGTATAGAAATAAACTTATCTATAATGCAGATACTGGTGAAATCAAAGATGACAGAAAACATATGAGTATGTTGGAAGATTTTTGGTTACCGAGAAGAGAAGGTGGTAGAGGAACTCAAATTGAGACTTTGCCTGGCGGACAGAACCTTTCAGAGATAGAAGATATAGAATACTTCAAGAAGAAGTTATATCGTTCACTGAATGTTCCAGTCTCAAGAATGGAATCAGAGAATGGTTTCAACATGGGAAGGTCTGCAGAGATTACTAGAGATGAAGTTAAGTTCAACAAGTTTACGAACAGACTTCAGAAGAAATTCTCAAGAGTGTTTACAGACATTCTTAGAACACAATTAGTGTTAAAAGAAATTGTAAGTGCAGAAGAGTTTGATAAGTTTAGAGATTTTATACTCTATAACTTTGAAACAGACAATCACTTTAAAGAACTTAAAGAGTTTGAACTGTTAAGAGATAGAATGGATGTTCTATCACAAGTTAGTGAATATGTTGGACAATATTACTCTAAAGAGTATGTTAGAAAATACATTTTAATGCAGTCCGAAGATGACATTAAATTAATTAATGCTCAAATTGACCTAGAGTCAAATGATGAGGACGATAATGATGAAGAAGGAGATGATTACTAATGAGTAGTGAAATAGCAAAAACAATAGTTGACCAAATTGCAAATGGTAAACTAGATGCGGCAAAAGAATCAGTTTTTACTGGTATGAAAGAAAAGGCTGCAGAAACTGTTGACATGAAAAGAGTCGAAATGCAAGTAGACTGGGTAAACAACACGAGTCAGGAAGACTAATAATGAAAACATTTGCAGAGATATCACACATCTTACACGAAGCAAAATTTAAAATTGCATCGGGTGAGAAAGAGTTATCTAAAGAAACTGCAAAGGTTGGTGGGAAGAAAGTAAACATTGTTTATGTGCAGAACAAACGAAATAAAGTTGATGTGTACATGGACGGAAGAAAATTTAGTGGAGATATGCCGTATAAAGATTTGAAATCTGCTCAGAAAGAGATGAAAGATATCAAAAAAATTATGGGTAGCATGTCCGAAGAAGGAATTACAATAGGGGAAATCTTAGATGAAATTAATATCTGAATATAACGACTACTCAATATCACCAGTCATCGTTGAAGCAAACGAAAAGGGTGAGAAGGAACACTTTATTGAAGGTGTTTTCATGCAGTCCAACATCAAAAACAGAAATGGTCGTGTTTACCCTAAAGAAGTAATGTTAAAAGAGGTCAACAGATACAGGGAAGAGTTTATCAATAAGCAACGTGCTTTTGGTGAGTTAGGACATCCTGAAGGCCCAACAATCAATTTAGACAAAGTGTCTCACATGATTACATCTTTAGAAGAAGATGGTAATAACTTCGTGGGACGAGCAAAGATTTTAAGCACACCCAATGGTCAAATCGTAAAGAATTTAATCAATGATGGTGCTAAATTAGGAGTATCATCTAGAGGATTAGGTTCCTTGGAAGAAAAAGGTGGTATTCAACATGTGAAAAGTGACTTTCAACTTGCAACTGCAGCTGATATCGTTGCCGACCCGTCTGCACCCGAAGCCTTCGTAGAAGGTATTATGGAAGGTGTTGAGTGGGTAATGGAGAGTGGTATCCTTAAACCTAAAGATGCAGAAATGATGCAGAAACAACTAAAAACTGCAAAACTAAATAAGTTAGAAGAAACTAAGTTAAATCTATGGAAAAGGTTCGTTGAGAGTCTATAACATATAAATAAAAAAGAGAATACAAAATAATCTCAAACAGGAGAAAGAAATGGCAGATTTAGAAAATAACCTACAACAAGCAATAGAAGAGGCAATGCAGCCTGATTCTAAAGCAGAAAAAGGTGACTCAAAACCTGTAAAGCAAGGTTCATCAGATGCAGCTTCAATCGAAGGTGGAAAGGGTGAAGTCGTCAAACCTGAAGAAAATCCTGTTGACAAAGCAGTTGCCTCAGTAAAAAGTGCAGAGAAAGGAACCAAAGAAGTGAGTGGAGATGCTCAACAGAAAGGTGAAGCTCCTGCCGAGAAGCAAGTAAAACTTAAAAAAGTTAAAGAAGATTCTGATGAAGACAGTTCAATGTCTAAAATGGAATCAATCAAGGCTATCGTCAACAACATGAAGGAAATGACTAAGGAAGAAATTCAACAAGTATTGGGAACAATATCTGAAGAAGAGTTAGACGAAACCTTGACTAAAGCAGAAGTCGCAAGACAAGTAGTCGAATCATTAAAAGCAATGGACGAAGAGTCAGTTGCAGAAACATTTGAAAAAATGAAGAAAAAGTCAGACGATGACGAAGATGAAGACGAAGTCAAAGAAGAAAAAGATGAAGACGAAGATGAAGACGAAGATGACAAAGAAGTCAAAGAGTCTGCATCAGTTGAAGCATCTTTAGTTGAAATTGAAATAGATGACGACCTATCAGCAATTTCTGAAGCATTAGACTTATCAGAAGAAAATGCTGAGAAAGCAAAAACTATCTTTACAGCTGCAGTGAAATCAAAAGTTGCAGAACTTAAAGAAGAGTTAGAGTCTCAGTATTCACAAAATTTAAAAACCTCAGTTGATACTGTTAAAGGTGACCTTACGGAAGCAGTTGACAAGTATCTTTCATATTGTGCAGAAGAGTGGACGAAAGAAAACGAACTTGCAATAGAAAGAGGTTTGAGGTCAGAAATGACAGAAGGGTTTATTGATGGATTAAAGACATTGTTCACTGAACATTATGTCGAAGTTCCTGAAGATAAATACAATGTTATTGACGAACTCGCAAATCGTCTCGATGAGATGGAACAAAAACTTGATGGTGAAGTCACTAGAAATATGGACATCACTGAAGAGTTAGATGCTCTCAAGAGAAGTAATGTGGTTAGAGAAGCTGGAAACGACTTATCTGAATCACAAAAAGAGAAATTAGAATCTTTATCAAATGGTGTAGACTTCAAAGACGTAGAAGACTTTCAAGAGAAAGTAGTTGAAATCAAAGAAGCTTATTTCCCAAGTGATGTAGATTCTATAGTAGAAGAAACTCTAGTAATGGAAGGTGAAGGTACATACGAGGACGAAAGTTCTGAACCTGTACTTGACCCAACTATTGCAAGATATTCATCTGCGATTAGTAAACTTAAACCATTAGGTTAAAATTAAAGGAAAATAAAATGTTTTTATCAGAAAACTTACAAGAAAAGTGGAGCCCTATTCTAGAACACTCCGATTTGCCAAAAATCGAAGACAACTACAAAAGAGCAGTCACAGCAGTTATCCTAGAAAACCAAGAAAAAGCTCTTAACGAAGATAGAGTTACTCTTGACGAAGCTGCACCTTTAAATGCTACTGGTAGTTCTGCAATTAGTAACTGGGACCCGATTTTAATATCCCTAGTTCGTAGAGCTATGCCAAATCTCGTTGCATACGACATTTGCGGTGTTCAACCAATGACAGGCCCAACAGGACTTATCTTTGCTATGAAAGCAAGATATAACGATTATTCTACAGCTGGTAGAGAAAACAAGACTGAAGCATTATTCAATGAAGCAGAAACTGGTTACTCAAATGCAGCTCAAGATACATCTACTCCTATTGCTGGCTCAAACCAAGACCCGTTCGCTAGTGCATACGCTACGAACACTGGTGCTGGTATGTCAACAGCAAGTGCAGAAGCACTTGGTGATATTGAAGCATCAAATGGTTTTGCTCAGATGGCTTTCACAATTGAGAAAGCAACTGTAACAGCAAAATCAAGAGCATTAAAAGCTGAGTACACACTCGAATTAGCACAAGACCTCAAAGCAATCCATGGTCTTGACGCGGAATCAGAACTTGCGAATATTCTTTCATCAGAAATTCTTGCTGAAATCAACAGAGAAGTTATCAGAAATGTTAACATTCAAGGTAAAACTGGAGCAAGTGCTACTGCATCTGCTGGTACGTTTAACTTAGACGTTGATGCAAACGGAAGATGGTCTGTTGAGAAATTCAAAGGTCTATTGTTCCAAATCGAAAGAGAATCAAATGTAATAGCAAAAGAAACACGTAGAGGAAAAGGTAACTTTATCCTATGTAGTTCTGATGTTGCATCTGCTCTTTCAATGGCTGGTGTATTAGATTATACTCCTGCGTTATCTACTAACTTAAACGTTGACGATACTGGTAATACTTTTGCTGGTGTATTAAACGGAAGAG
>OCVQ010002383.1_pt1 | contig 12492 bp, 10 predicted proteins | sample 1539061 | NCBI WGS metagenome assembly OCVQ01 (sample SAMEA3355526, study PRJEB22509) | marine metagenome | biome: marine; feature: river plume; material: water | place: USA | collected 2010-08-08 | depth 0.5 m | reverse complement strand
TGTAAAAACTAGCATGATCACTTGGACCAGTTCCTGCACTATCAATCGTATATAATAATGAAGTGGGTGTTTTAGCAATGATTTCGGACCACTTGCTAGAAGTGCCATAGCCGCCCAAGCTCATTTTTTTTGTAGCATCATACCTGCCTACCATATCCATATTCACCATATAGTTAAAACTGGTTTGAATGGTTGGATGGTCTAACCAATACTTGCTTCCAATCAAACCAAGTTCTTCTGCAGAAAAATGAATGATCAAATAATTGTTTTTGTTATAGGTATCCCCTTGTTTAGATGCTTTGTTCAATACTTTAGCCAATTCAATTAAAGCAGCAGTACCACTAGCATTGTCGTCGGCACCATTGCGGATATCATTATTTATATCCAACGCATTTTTATCTTGATTATACCCTAAGTGGTCTATATGCGCACCCAACACAACAGTATGTGCCGCTTTATTATCAATATAGGCGACTACATTTTTTCCTGTTCTAATTTGCGCCGTTAAAATTAAATTAGCCTCAATTTCAAATGTGCCCAATGCATCATTAAAGTATTTTTTAAACCCATCTTTAGTAATATAGACAACTGGTATAGCTAATGCAGCACTTGTATCAAATTTGTTAAATTGTATATTATCTACCAAACTACCGCTATTATAAAGAAACAATGCTTTTGCATTTTTTTCCTTCATGTTATTGGCAGTTGTCTTAATCCAATCTTGTACATCAAAATGCGGATTGCTTTGTTGCTCTTCTAATACCTCTTGTAGATCTTTAAACCAAACCTGGCCAGCTTCTTCTAAAGCAAGGGTTGACTTAGTTGTAAAATGACTATTCAATCCAGTGGACACCGTAAAAAAATCATTTCCAAAATCCATCGATTGTTGATTCACTTTTAAAAATGCCTTTTCATCCCATTTTTTTCCTTCATTGATTGGGAATGCTTGAAGATATCCTTGAGTCCCCATAGGCTGTAAGCCAGCGCTTTCATATTGTGCAATGATATAATCAACTGCCTTTTGCTCACCTTCACTACCTGCACGACGTCCTTCAAGCACATCACTCGCTAAATATTGAACGTGTAATTTTAAGTTTTTTATCAGCTGACGATCTCCCTTATTTTGCTTTTGAGCTAGACCAAAGAAAGATACAAATAGTAAGAGGAAGGTAATAATTGGACGCATAGATCGTGTTTGAACTATAAAATTAAGCAATGGAGACTAGTTTTATCGTCTATAAGTTCAAAAACTGCTAAAAGTCATCCATTTTAAAAGGTTTCAATTTCTAATTTCGTAAGTAGTCCCTTTGCTTAATGGCTAGCTTTGCGACCAATCGTGAAAGCAGGTATACATATCGCCTTAGTGGGGAATCCCAACAGTGGAAAAAGTTCGCTTTTTAATGCCTTAACGGGATTGCAACAAAAAGTAGGCAATTTCCCTGGCGTTACCGTTGATAAGAAAACAGGGGATTTAAAAATTGGACCGCATCAAAGTACTTTAATTGACCTACCAGGTACTTATAGTTTTTATCCAAAAAGAGAAGACGAATGGGTGGCTTACCGTGTGTTGATGGGTGTAGACGAAGATGTAAAAACAGATGTGATTTTATTAATTGCAGATGCAAGTAATTTAAAAAGAAATTTACTTTTTTGTAGTCAAATAATTGATTTAAAAATTCCTGTGGTTTTGGCGCTCACCATGAATGACCTGGCACAAAAAAAAGGCATTAAAGTTGATATCGCTGGACTACAATCCGATTTAGGCATTCCTGTTGTGGCGGTGGACGCAAGAAAAAATAAAGGCTTAGGAGAATTAAAAAAAGTATTGGGGCAAATTATCGAAACACCACGTTCAAGAAATCAGGAAAGTTTCATTGACAATAAAAACCTTGCCCCTGCTGCGATTGATGCATTTAAAAAAACTTATCCAACACATAGTGATTATGCTGCTTTGCATTATTTGATGCATCATGCCACATTTCCTTTGGACCAAGAAATGCAAGAAAACATAGAGCAGATAGAAATTGAAACCGATTTTAACCATACTAAAACACAGGCGCAAGAAATTTTACAACGTTATCAGCGCATTCAAGAGCTCATGAAAAAATGGGTGACGGAACCTGATCCAACTGCCAAGAAAAAAAGAACAGATCGATTAGACAATATTTTATTACACCGTGTAGGAGGTTATATTATTTTATTGAGTGTATTATTTTTATTGTTTCAGTCTGTATTCTGGATGGCATCCTTCCCAATGGATGGCATTGAATGGATATTTACCAATATCACAACTTATTTAAATCAAGTGTTACCAGAAGCCTGGTGGCAGGACTTATTGGTGAATGGTGTTGTTGCAGGCATTGGCGGAATTGTGATTTTTGTGCCGCAAATCATGATCTTATTTGGACTCATCACATTGCTAGAAGACACGGGCTATATGGCTAGGATCAGCTTCTTGAGTGATAAACTCATGCGCAAAGTAGGTTTGAATGGCAAGAGTGTGATGCCCATGATTAGTGGTTTTGCTTGTGCTGTGCCAGCCATCATGAGTGCCAGAAATATTGAAAATAAAAAAGAACGCTTACTGACTATTTTAGTTACACCATTTATGAGTTGTAGTGCAAGACTACCTGTCTACACTATTTTAATTTCTTTGGTGATAGACGAAAAAATGTATTTTGGTTTTTTAAGTTTACAAGGGTTGGTGATGATGGCACTTTATTTACTAGGGATTGTAATGGCGCTTTTAGCAAGCTTTATCCTTAAGTTTTTTATCAAGATCAAAGAGAAGAGTTATTTTATTTTAGAACTACCTGTTTACCGCGCACCTCGCTGGGGCAATGTAGGTATGACGATGATTCAAAAAGCAAAAATATTTGTGGTGGATGCAGGTAAAGTAATCATCATGATTAGTTTGTTACTGTGGTTCTTGAGTTCTTATGGTCCTAGTGAAAAAATGGATCAGCTCAATGCACAATATACGATGGCTGTGAAGAGTAATCCGACGCAAGCAGCACAATTAGAAAAACAATACAACACCGATAAACTTGCTAATTCTTATGCGGGTATTTTAGGTAAAAAAATTGAACCAGTGATAAAGCCTTTGGGTTATGATTGGAAGATTGGTATTGCATTGATTACCTCTTTTGCGGCAAGAGAGGTATTTGTTGGAACCATGGCCACGTTGTATAGTGTGGAGGAAGATAATAACAGTAGTTTAAGAGAAAAATTACGTACTTCTGTTTGGCCAGATGGCAAACCCGTTTATAGTTTAGCCACAGCACTTTCCTTGATGGTGTTTTATGTACTTGAAATGCAATGTATGAGTACGCTTGCTATTGTGAAAAGAGAAACGGGCACTTGGAAATGGCCCACCATTCAATTTTTCATGATGACAGGACTAGCTTATCTTTTAAGTTGGCTGACTTATGTGATTGCGAAGTAAAATTGGAATTAAGCACCTCCCTCGAACCTACCAACCAGAAATAGCTAAAATCTCGGCAGTGTGGTCTTTCGTATCTGGTTTTTCAATGATATGCTGCACCATTCCAGCTTCATCAATCAAAAAAGTAGTTCTAGTCGTGCCCATATAGGTCTTCCCCATGAATTTCTTTTGGCCCCAAAGATTGTATTTGTCTACAATTTTCTTGTCTTCGTCCGCGATTAAAGAGAAAGGAAGCTCGTATTTATCGATGAATTTAACATGGGAAGCCACAGAGTCTACACTGACCCCTAAAATAGCGATTCCCTTCTTAATCAATTTCTTATAATTATCACGCAAATTACAAGCCTGTGCTGTACAACCCGGGGTATCGTCCTTTGGGTAGAAATATAAAACCAATTTTTGGCCTTTAAAATCGGCTATTGAAACTGTTTTTCCGTGTTGATCGGTACCTTTGAACGCTGGTGCCTTGGCCCCTTGTTTAATTACTGCCATAACATTTTGTATTGAGGTGAAGATACGAATTAAAAAGGAGAAAATTGTTTCACATAAAATAGGCCGAATGCAGTCAAAAATTAATAGATTTGCACAATTTATATTTTTGTAGCCATGCCAAGAGATATTACCATCAAATCCATTTTAATTGTAGGTTCTGGACCCATCATTATTGGACAAGCCTGCGAGTTTGACTATTCCGGATCACAAGCTGCTCGATCATTGAGAGAAGAGGGGATCAAAGTGATTTTGATCAATAGCAATCCTGCAACGATCATGACAGATCCAATGATGGCAGACAAGGTTTATTTATTGCCATTGACCATCGAAAGTATAGAGCAAATTTTAAAAGAGAATCAAATAGACGCAGTCTTACCAACCATGGGAGGACAAACTGCATTGAATCTTTGTAAGGAAGCCGACGAATTAGGCATCTGGGAGCAATACAATTGTAGAATGATTGGTGTAGATGTAGCTGCAATCAATACGGCAGAAGACAGAGAATTATTTAGACAATTGATGGTGAAAATTGGAATCGCAGTAGCACCAAGTAAAGTTGCAAATAGTTTTTTAGAAGGAAAAGAATTTGCACAAGTGATTGGCTTCCCATTGGTGATTCGTCCATCTTTTACATTAGGCGGAACAGGTGGCGGATTTGTGCACGATGCAAGTGAATTAGATGCCGCATTAGAAAGAGGTTTGAAAGCATCCCCAATGCACGAAGTATTAGTAGAGAAAGCAGTGTTGGGATGGAAAGAATATGAATTAGAATTATTAAGAGACCAGGCGGATAATGTTGTGATTATATGTACTGTAGAGAACTTAGATCCAATGGGTGTGCATACAGGAGATTCTATCACCGTTGCACCTGCAATGACATTGAGTGATACGGCTTTTCAAGACATGCGTAACAAAGCCATGTTGATGATGCGTAGTTTAGGTAATTTCTCTGGTGGATGTAATGTGCAGTTTGCACAAAATCCTATCACAGAGGAATTAATTGCTGTGGAAATTAATCCACGTGTATCAAGGTCGTCTGCATTGGCATCCAAAGCAACGGGCTATCCCATTGCAAAGATTGCTGCAAAATTGGCGATTGGATACCATTTGGATGAATTAAAAAATCAAATCACACAAACCACTTCTGCTTATTTTGAACCAGCATTAGATTATGTAATTGTAAAAGTACCGAGATGGAATTTTGATAAATTCAAAGGTGCCAACGATACATTGGGATTACAAATGAAGAGTGTGGGTGAAGTGATGGCGATCGGAAGAAGCTTTACAGAAGCGATTCAAAAAGCTTGTCAATCTTTAGAGAACGAAGCTGTAGGATTGGGCTATTATGGAAAGAGCTTGATGAAGAACGAAGAATTAATGGAGTATATCAAGACACCAAAATGGGATCGAATCTTCAGAATCAAAGATGCATTAATGCAAGGTTCTACAGTAAGATCCATTGCAGCTGCAACAGGGATAGACAATTGGTTCTTATATCAAATCAGAATCATCTGCGATATAGAAAAAGAAATCGCGAAGCATGAACTTGCAACTTTGCCAACTGAAACTCTGAAAGAAGCAAAGAAGCATGGCTTTAGTGATTTACAAATAGCCAAAGTATTACAAGGCAATGTATCTGACGATGAAGTGTATGAAAAAAGAAAAGCATTGGGCATTACCAGGGTATACAAAATGGTAGATACCTGTGCTGCAGAGTTTGAAGCAAAAACACCTTACTTTTATTCCACCTTCGAAAACTAGAATAAACCAAAGGCATTGAAATTAAAAATTTAATGTGCCGAAAAATAAATTTATTTCAAAGTATAACCTAACAATATGAACGTAAAAGATATCGTAGTTCAAAACGAAAAAGAAACAAGAGCGGGCTTTGGAGATGGTATTTTAGAAATCGCAAGAGAAAATAAAAACGTCGTGGTATTGACTGCAGACTTAGCGGGATCTTTTAAATTGGGTCCATTGATGAAAGAACTACCAGAGCGATTCATAGAAGTAGGCATTGCAGAAGCCAATATGATTGGTATTGCAGCAGGCTTAACCATTGGAGGTAAAATCCCTTACACCACTACTTTTGCTGGATTCAGCACAGGACGTGTATATGATCAAATTAGACAAAGTGTTGCTTACTCGGATAAGAATGTAAAAATTTGCGCATCGCATGCTGGATTGACTTTAGGAGAAGATGGGGCAACACATCAAATATTAGAAGACATTGGTTTAATGAAAATGTTACCAGGCATGACCGTGATTGTGCCATGTGATTATAACCAAACAAAAGCTGCAACAAAAATGATTGCAGGTTATGAAGGTCCAGTGTACTTAAGATTTGGTCGACCAAAATGGCCAAACTTCACTAAGGAAGATGGATCTGATTTTGTGATTGGTAAGGCACAAATATTAGCAGAAGGAACAGATGTAACCATTGTTGCATGTGGACACTTAGTATGGAAATCAATTGAAGCAGCAAAACAATTAGAGGCAGAAGGCATCAGTGTAGAAGTGATCAACTTACATACAATCAAACCATTTGACGAAGCAGCCATTATCAAGAGCTTAAAGAAAACTGGTTGTGTAGTGACTGCCGAAGAGCATAACGTGATTGGTGGTATGGGCGATGTGGTAGCACAAGCAGCTGCAAAACATTATCCAGTACCTGTAGAATTCATTGGCACGCAAGATACATTTGGAGAGAGTGGTACACCAAATCAATTATTGACTAAATATGGATTGGATGCAGTGAATATTGTAGCTGCAGTAAAGAAAGTGATAAGCAGGAAGGGCAAAAATTAGAATTTGAAGGAAATTTAAATTCTAATTTTTTTGCTACTATAACGATTTTAAAAAACCCGAAGCATGCTTTGGGTTTTTTGGTTGGGTTTATTAACTATTTTTTTTGAAATTTAAATTCTAATTTTTTTGCTACTATAACGATTTTAAAAAAACCCGAAGCATGCTTTGGGTTTTTTGGTTAAGGCGCTAGTCTTACTTTCACCCAATGTCCATTATCGTGCAGGCTGTATTGTAAACGATCGTGTAAACGAGAACTACGTCCCTGCCAAAATTCTATTTCTGTTGGATGAATAATATACCCACCCCAATCTGGAGGCAATGGGATCATGCCATCTTTAAATTTTTCTGTATTTTCTGCAACAAGGTCTTCTAAGAATGTCCTGTCTGGTATGATTCTGCTTTGTGGCGAAGACCATGCCCCCAATTGACTCCCAATGGGTCTAGAATGAAAATAGGTTTCACTTTCTGCTCTGCTAATTTTTTTGATGGTGCCTGTAATACGCACTTGACGCTCTAATTCTTTCCAGAAAAAGTTCATCGCAACATGAGGATGCGCATCTACTTGTAATCCCTTTGCTGATGCGTAATTGGTAAAAAATACAAAACCTTCTGTGGTGTATCCTTTTAACAATACCACACGAGATGCAGGTGCACCGTTGGCTTTCACCGTAGACAATACAAAAGCATTCACTTCGTCAATATTGCTTTCAATGGCATCGTTCCACCAAATGGTGAATTGATCCATTGGATGCTCCATGCTGGTTGCTTCATCCAAAGAAGCTAGTTGGTAGTCGCGACGGATATCAGCAATAGCTCTATTCATAAAAATGTATTTAAAATAAAATTAAACATTATTGCGCAGTATCCCTTACAGACTTAGTCGCATAAATGATATTCACCACAGAAAGTAATAATAACATACCCACTAATTGATGCAATTGTGCCATCCACTCAAAATTTCCCCAAGTTCCGGGAATGATGTTTTTACTTGTCAATACAGAGAACACGCCAAGTAAAACTTGTAACAATACAAAGTACAAAGGCAACCTATTGACATTACTCCAAAACAAGTTCCCCTGAATTTTACGCATTTGAGCAACCCAATAAATGATCACTGCCAATAAAATATATGCCAAACCACGGTGCACAAAATGAATCCAAGTGGTATTGTCTATTGCATTTAAGAAAAAACTTTCCTTACCCATTAAATGTGTAGGAACCCACTCCCCATTGATGGTCGGCCAAGTGCTTGCTACGTTTGCAGCTTTATGTCCAGCCATTAAAGCACCATAGATTAATTGAAAAAATAAAAGCCCAAGTACGACCCAAGCCCAAATACGAAAGCCTTTAAAACTATTTTGTGCTTCTACACTTAAATGTGCTTTTTCAACAGGTTTTACTTTCAATGAAAGTGCAAACCAATAAGTATAAGATAGTAAGCCCAATGCAAAAATAAAATGTAACGCTAAGCGTGTAGGTTTTACATATACCGCATCCCCTTCTAAACCGCTTGCAACCATGATCCAACCAATCGCACCTTGTAACGCCCCTAAAAGAAATAAAACCACCAAAGGACGAATCATTGCAGGTTGGAAATATTTTTTTACAATAAAATATATAAAACCAAATGCAAATACTAAACCAATGGTACGCGCCCATAAACGGTGAAACCATTCCCAAAAAAAGATGAACTTAAAATTATCAATCGTAAAGTCAAAATTCAGTAATTGAAATTGTGGTGTCGTTTTATATTTTTCAAATAAGGCTAACCATGCTGCTTGATTTAGTGGAGGCAAGGTCCCAGTCACCACATCCCACTCTGTAATAGACAAACCACTACCAGTTAAACGCGTAATACCTCCTAATGCAATTTGCACAATGGTCATGGCTACACCAAGGATCAACCAATTGGCAACAGCGCGCGATTTCTTGTCTTGTAATTCCATAGCTCTTACTTAGGCTACAAAGTTACTAAGTAAATCTTCAAGGAAGTCGAATTCATAGCAAGAATCACACTCCTAATTAAGATTGATTTTAGTTTGTGAAAAAGAATAAAAGGATCTACTAAAGAACTTGAACAAAATTGAAGCAGGATCCATAGTTCTGTTTCAATTGACTTTGATATATTTGAACCTAATAAATGAATAGCATTGCCAAAACTGCTTAATTATTATCAAGCCGACAAACTAGAAGCGGGCTGCGACGAAGCGGGCCGAGGTTGTTATGCCGGACCGGTCTTTGCAGCTGCGGTGATTTTGCCAAAGGATTTTTACCACCCCTTGATCAATGATAGCAAAAAATTAACTGAGCAACAAAGAACGGCATTGGTGCCCATCATTAAAGAAGCAGCAATTGCTTGGGCGATTGGTAGTCAGACCCCCGCTCAAATTGATGAGATCAATATTTTAAAAGCGAGTATTCAAAGTATGCACCTGGCATTGGATCAACTAAAAAAACGTCCTCGATTTATTGCGGTGGATGGGAATCGTTTTTATCCCTATAAAAAGGTACCTCATCAAACCATCATTAAGGGCGATGGGCTATATGCCCATATAGCCGCAGCCAGTATCCTTGCAAAAACTGCACGTGATGCTTATATGATTGAGTTGCACAAAAAGTACCCACAATATGGATGGGCGCAAAATAAAGGATACGGCACTGCTGCGCATCGCGCAGCCATCGCACTTCATGGCCTTTGTGATGAACACCGCAAAAGTTTCAAGATTTAATAATCCCAAACCCCGGCACCCTGGCGAATGATTTCGTAATTATCCGTTGTGCAATCCACTACGGTAGAAGGAATCATCCCTCCAATCCCACCATCCACCACCATATCAATTTGTTTACCCCAGTTTTCTTGAATCAATTCGGGGTCAGTATATTCTTCTACTTCATCCCCCGGGAAACTAGCCGATAAAATAGGATGTCCCAAGGTTTTAATAATAGAGAGTGCAATTAAATTATCAGGAATACGCAGTCCGATAGTTTTTTTTCTGGACTGCAAAATTTTAGGCACTTCTTTGCTTGCAGGTAAAATAAAAGTGAAAGGACCAGGTAAAGCTTTTTTTAAAATTCGAAACAAACGATTATCAATACTCTTTGCATACAAACTTAAATCACTCAGGTCGGCACAAATAAAACTAAGGTTTGCTTTCTCAGGATCAACTTTTTTTATGGCACAAATTTTCTCAATTGCATCGTGTTTAAAAATAGAACAGCCCAATCCATAAATGGTATCTGTGGGATACGCAATGATACCGCCAGATTGAAGACAATCCACTACCATCGCTAATTGTCGAGGTTGAGGATTTGAGGGATGAATTTGAATTAGCATAAAGTTGAAAGGTAAAAATACCTATTTAATTACCTTAAAAATAACTTTAATTTGGTAAACGAAAGGAATGTTTCCAATCATCTACTTAGAAGAAAAAATACTGATCCGAAACGCAGTGGCAGCTTGTATCGAACAACAAGAAGACTGCAAAGTGGTATACCAAACTGGCTCTATCGAAGCAATGGAAACCTATATCAACAACACAAAAGAAAGGATTGCGCTCTGCATTCTATCCGACAATTATGGACATCAAAGTTTACTAAAATTGATTCAAGTGATTCGTGCGCGAAATAGTTTCACTTATATCTTATTAAAATCTAACGAAAAGCAAATCAATTCCATTTGTTATCTCATGAAGCATGGACTCAATGGCCTTTTTTTTACAGACGAGCCCATGATTGATTTAAAACAATGCGTACAAAGAAAAACCAAGTTTAATTTATCTGCAGACAAATGCAAACTCATTACAAAAAATGTACTGCAAGGTATTGATATCAAAGCTTTAAATTATAATAAAAATCCTTTAACGGAAAATGAAGTAAAATTTATTCAAGCTTGCACCAAGGATTATAGTTACGAAGAAATTGCGGAGTACTTACAAAAAAGTGTGTATACCATTTACGGCTATCGAGATCGGATCTTTAAAAAGTTAGCAGTAAAACAAAGGACCGCCATGGTGATGACAGCCCTTAAAAGAAATTATATCGATCTGTGAATCAGATGTATGAATTGGATCTGTGAATTGGAAATTATAAAATCTCCCAAGTCTCTTTTCCACGAATTAATTTATCTAAATCGCCCATGCCTTTACTAGTCATCGCTTCTTCTACTTGCAAAGCCATCATGTCTTCGTAACAAGGACGGTCAGCCGTATAGAACACACCAAAAGGACGAGGGAAATAAGCAGCAACTTCGCTTGGGTTATCAAACAAACGCACTAAAACTTGTGCTTTATAAAAATCTTTTTCGTCGTGGATCCATAAATCATCTGCACTGTACTTATCTCCTAGGGTCACAACTTCTGGGCGCAATCCATCAAAGCGAATACCCATTTCATTATTCGCACCAAATGTCAATGGCTTGCCTTGCTCTACAAATAAAGCATGTAAAGGCTTAGAAGCTTTCTCGGTGAACACCTCAAAAGCACCATCATTAAAAATATTACAGTTCTGATAAATCTCTAAGAACGAAGATCCTTTGTGCTGTTGAGCACGCGTGATCATGGTTTGTAAATGTTTTGGATCACGATCCATGCTACGAGCAATAAAACTTGCATCCGCACCCAATGCCAAAGCAGCAGGATTAAAAGGATGATCAATGCTACCCATTGGGGTGCTCTTAGTGATTTTATTTAATTCAGAAGTTGGAGAGTACTGACCTTTGGTTAAACCATAGATCTGATTATTGAACACTAAAAAATTCACATCAAAATTTCTTCTTAGCATATGAATGGTATGGTTACCACCAATACTTAAAGCATCACCATCACCTGCTACAATCCAAACACTTAATTCTGGACGAGCCGCTTTTAATCCACTCGCAATTGCAGTGGCACGACCGTGAATAGAATGCATCCCATAAGTGTTCATATAATAAGGGAAACGACTACTACAACCAATCCCACTAATGATCACAATATTCTCCTTAGGAACGCCAATAGTAGGCATCACTTTTTGCACTTGCGCCAAAATAGAATAGTCACCACAGCCAGGGCACCAACGCACTTCTTGGTCTGTCGCAAAATCTTTAGCTGTTAAGGTAGCTGCTTGAGGAAGTATTGTTTCAGTAGACATAGTCAAATATTAGGAGGCAAAATTACTAAAAATAGCTCGTTTCTTACCTAAAAGCAGCTTATTTAACCTTTCTGCCCTTCCAGGAATAGGTTTTTAGCTGTCCAAATAGGCCCGCAGCGATATTGTAGACAATATGGATCGGTTGATACAAAACAAAATGTTTTAGCTCCGGCTGTAGCTTAAAAAATTTAGCCACCGGATCCAAGAAAAATAATTCAAAGAAAGTTTTAAAAGCCAGCGCAATTAAAAGGGTACTCCAGCTACCCATGAATGCCAAACAAATAAAACTCAAATTAAAAAAATACACCAATGTCAAGACCAAGGTAATGGAACGATCGTCATAATATCTTGCCTTACTCGCCCAACGAATTCTTTGCATGATAAATCCTTTCCAAGTATCCATCGCAGCAGTCAACACAATGGCATCGGGATGAAATAAATAACCCACAGGTTTATGCAAAGTCTGTTTCATTTTATGCATTAAAAACATATCATCCCCACTTGCAATATGGTCTACACCTTGATAGCCACCCACTGCAATAAAAGCCGTTTTTTCAAAACCTAAATTAGCCCCATTGCTCATAGAGTGTTTGCCAGCGCAAACTGCAGCGGCTGTGATA
>OCVQ010002378.1_pt1 | contig 12504 bp, 11 predicted proteins | sample 1539061 | NCBI WGS metagenome assembly OCVQ01 (sample SAMEA3355526, study PRJEB22509) | marine metagenome | biome: marine; feature: river plume; material: water | place: USA | collected 2010-08-08 | depth 0.5 m | reverse complement strand
TTTTTTTTACATACATCTACAGACTACAAACTCTAAAAAATTTAAATGCTTTTTATTCTAACTACAAAGGACACCTCCCTCACCAACAAACGTTCAATTGTTAATTCTCGCATGGCATCCGAACCCGCTTCCACCACTTCTGTTGCACAAGCAGGATACGATGTCTCAGACAGATGTGTTCTCATTTGCAAACCAGAACAGTCGGGGAAAACGTTCGTGATGATTAAATGCATCAACAAGGACCTTGCGGATGACGCAGACAAGCACGTAATCAACTTCATCTTCAGCGACAACAGCCTCCTCCTCACCAAGCAGACATCTGCGCGCATCAACCAAGGTATAATAACGTTTCAAGACAGTGACAGCACTACATACATTGAGTTTTCTTCAAGGAAAGAACGCGACAGCGAAGGCAATTACGTTGCGCAGCGGACAGATGACGGTGTGTATGGTAAGATTATGGATGGGGTGAAAAATGTTATCTGTTGCACTAACGGCAAGCGCGTGACTGACATCTCTAAATTGGTAAAACGCATAAACAAGTGTCCCCATCTTCACAACGTTGAGATCAAAATATGGTTGGATGAAGCAGACAAATTTGTCAAACACGTTGTCAACACTTTTGAGTCAATGGTCCGTGCGCACGAGAATGTGCGATGCTTCTATCTCACGGCTACCCCAGAAGCTCTTTTCAAAAAGAAACTCACTTTCACTGTGTTTCCGCTGGAAACAACGACGAATTCAAATTACCATGGATGGGATGACAACAACATAGAGATTCGCGAGAACATCCATGGTGGAACAATTCATTTTGCCACACAAATTATAGACGAGATTAGGGAAACTGGTAAGTTGGACCCTGGGTCAAAATGGTTCATTCCGTCAGACCACACAAAGGCTGCTCACAAGAAAATGAAGGACGACCTCGTATTGCGAGGGTTTGCGGTAATCATTGTCAATGGCGACGGAATCGAACTTGATATTAGCGGACAACCAACTGATGTTGTTAAAAAAAGCGATGAACTCAGCATCATAATCCGACAACTCTACAACAAACATCATCTTGAGAACTATCCACTTGCAATCACTGGCAACATCTGTGTTGGGAGAGGTATCAGTATTATGGCACCAGAAGTTGTTTTTGAAGGCGAACGCCTAAAAGAGTTCATCTTTGATTACGGCATTCTATCAGACTGTGCGAAAAAAGCGAATGCATCACAAAACGCAGGTCGTCTCAAAGGCAATATTAAGGATTGGTTAGGTTATAAACCGCCTACAGTTTTCACAACACACGAGTTCGATACGGTAGCAAAAGAATGGGAGACGTGTTCGCGCGAGTTGGCATTATTGGCGTTTGCAAAAGACAGGGAAGAACCAACTGTTATTACGAAACAAGAGTTCAAAAACATTGTGTTGTTGCCAACCGATGATATGTATGATTTGATAGAAGATGAGTTTGATGCTGTGGACGATGCCAACACATTCCTTGCCACACATAACTGCACGAAAACTCGCAAACAGACACCAACTGAGGATGGGTTCTACGAAACTAGTACGACTGGTAAAAAACAAGTAAGAGAGTATTTACACATCAAACAAGAGATATCGGGATGGAATAAATATTCTAACTTTGACATTAAGAAACAACCAACCCATGCAAGTCGCACCTATATTTGTTACAAGGATTTGGCTGACAACACAAGCGTTGTATATATTGTTCGAATTCTGATTAAGAAGAGTATTGCTGTCGAACGAATGGGTGCTGCAGCAGAAGAATAAAACACACTAACTCTAAACAACAAACCACACCACACAATACTTTTTCACTTCATTACATTTTTTTTCATTTCACTAAACCAACCATCAATATTTAAATAAACTATAAACATACAAACTCTAAAAAATTGAAATGCTTTTTATTCTAACTACAAAAGACATACTCGCCCAACAAGCGTTCAAACGTTCAAACCAACAACCATCATGGCTTCCATCAACTCGCACGACATCGACATCAACCACGCATCTTCCCGCTCAACGGTCAACAAACGCAAGAAGCACAACGAGTTCGCCTACAACAAGGACAAGCGCAAGAAGCACAACCACTCCGACCAGGAGTTCTGGAAGACCAAGAAGAACATTCAGTTTCACAAGCAGTCTCGGCGCGACAACTTTGTCGGAGACTGTGCGTGGGACGACTCCGAGATGCCCTCCCCCCAAGTCCCCGTCATCCCTCCTCCTGCGGACGTGCCTGCGTACGGCGTTTCGCTCGAACCTTGCTCTTCGTTGATGGTATGTGAGAACGCTGGTCGCGCAACCAAGGACAATGTAGAGTTGCTGAACGAACGCATCGTTCTCATGATTAATAGATTTTGTGAATTGTGTGACGTGCATTGTGGCGTGACGTTCTTCGAGGAGCTCAACCTCTGGCGCTGCACTGTGTTTGACTCCGAAATGACCCCGCGTCGCTTTGAGATTCGTGTCTGGCAACGGCACGACGGAAATCTTTCAATTGTTGTTGCGCGAACGAATGGTGACGATCTTGACGGTTGTTGTGCGAACGACTGGCGAAACGAGAAGTTCTTCCGTTCTTTCTGCATCGCGTTTAAATGTAAGAGGTACAATTAACTTTAAAAAAACACAAATACTTTTACCACACATAACCCACAAACCAAACTACTTTTTTTTACATACAAAATACAAACTACAAACACTAAAAAATTGAAATGATTTTAACTATTACAACAACTCTCATTCACCTACAACCACCATGTCCGATTTCTGCCACAGTATCACGTTTGGTCCCCGCGACGAAGATATCAATCCACTTCATGCTCGTCAGTTTTTGCAATGCGATTGTTGTGGAGAGGAATGCTCCAGTTATATTCTTCTAGACCGTTGGACCGTTGGATTTTCCGAACACAAGACTGGTCTCGTCTTTTGCGATTCAACGTGTCTGAACCGCGACGCATCTGACTATTTGAACGCATCATTTCATGGAGGATATGTCGACGACAAGCATACCTTGAACGTCACCCGGATGCCAGAAGATGATCCTGATTATCGTTGCGGCAACTGTTCAACTGAATGCTCCAATGTGTTTTCAATGACGCGGTCTATTCCACCCCAAGAACAAACACTTGCGTTTTGCGACAATCATTGTCATAGTGCTTTTGCTCGTAAATACTATGCGACATCATTTGAGAACGGATACATCGAAAAGACGTACCATAAGCGAACCAACCGCAAATCCTAAGCATAGACAACACAATACTTTTTTTTACATACATCTACAGACTACAAACTCTAAAAAATTGAAATGCTTTTTATTCTAACTACAAAGGGCATACTCGCCTAACAAGCGTTCAAACGTTCAAACCAACAACCATCATGTCTTCCTCGCTCAACCAGAAGATGTCCCTCTACATTCCTCGCGTCGACACGCGCTCGCTCCCCCGCGTCGGAGGCAACGACGAGGAGTACGAGGCCGCCGCCAAGGACTTCATCGCCAAGCAGTTCGCCTACCAGAAGATTGGCGACATCGACCGCATCGACCTCGTCTCCAAGAAGACCCCCGACGGCTACACGTTCTACATCGCATTCGTTCATTTCAAGGTATGGCACAACACGCGCGCAGCACACACGCTTCAAGACACCATTCGCAAGGGAGAGAAGAAGGCGACGGTTCAGTATCACAAGGACTGGTACTGGATTGTCACGGAGAATCGCAATCCGCGCACCGAAAGCGAGCTCAGCCTCCAAGACGTTGTTCGCACACAGCAAGAAGAGATTGAGCGCCTCACCAAGGCGCTTGCGGAGATGACCGCGCTGCACACAGAGATTCTTTCGGCAGAGAGCGACGATGCTGAGATGAATGACGCATTGAAACTGTTTGAAACAGAGTTGCCTTACCAAGATGTCATGGACAAGATGATGAAGCCTGCCGCACACGATTGAACACACACACACACATTAAAAAAGACTAAATGACAAAAATCAAAAAAAAAGACAACACACACAATTTTTTACATTACAACATCATATTTTTTTTACATACATCTACAGACTACAAACTCTAAAAAATTGAAATACTTTTTATTCTAACTACAAAGGGCATACTCGCCCAACAAGCGTTCAAACGTCCAAACAATGTCTACCGCCATCATCGTCAAGAGTGTCGATTCCAAAGCCGTTACTGCCGCAATTATCTCCTTCACACTGTCCGTGATTGAAAAACTTGCTGGCAAATATGGTTTCGACAAGGAAGAAGCAGCCGAGTTCATCAACATCAACAGCATCAGCGTAAAGGTAGGTAAGTCTAAGCGCGTCGTTCCTTCGTTTCTTCTTCCATGGTGTGGAAAAATCTGCAGCGACAACTGTCAAGCCATCAAGAAAAACCGCGGACTGATGACGCAGTGTTCCGCTCTACCCAAGGCTGGTTCTACTTTCTGTGGTCCTTGTGAGAAGTCCATTGATCCTCAAGTCGGTGCTCCTCCGCTTGGGATCATTGCGGACCGTCTTGATCCTGAATGGACGGATCCTAACGGAAAGAAACCAGTCAAGTTTGCCAAGGTCATGGCGAGCATCAAGATTGGCGATGTACCTGTTACGATTGAGCAGGTCAAAGAGGAAGCAGCAAAGTTTGATATGGTGATTGCAGAGAGTGAATTTGTTCTTGATAAGCCTGTGCGAAAAGTGAAAAAAGAAAAAGATGTCTCTTCGTCTGATGACGATTCTGGTTCTGGTTCTGATAAGAAACGTGGTCGACCCAAGAAGGTCAAGCCAATGAGTTCTGGTGCTAGCAGTAGTGGTGACGATTTGATTGCTAGTCTTCTGGACGCGGCAAAACTTAAGAAACAATCCGACCCTGCACCAAATGTAGTTGTGGAGCCAGAACCAGTCAAGGAAGCAGAGCCAAAGAAGGAGAAGGAGAAGAAGGTCGCTAAGAAGAAGGCAACGCCAAAGGAGAAGGAGGCAACGCCAAAGGAGAAGGAGGCAACACCAAAGGAGAAGGAGGCAACGCCAAAGGAGAAGGAGGCAACACCAAAGGAGAAGGAGGCAACGCCAAAGAAGGCAACGCCAAAGAAGGAGAAGGAGGCAACGCCAAAGAAGGAGAAGGAGGATCTTGGGCTGGATACGTCAGACGAGGAAGATGAACCAGTTACGAAAACGACTGGTGCATCAGATGGCGAATTGAGCGAAGAGGAAGAAGACGGCACTATTAATGTAACTAAGTTTGAATTTGAAGGAAAAGAATATTTGAGGAGCAAAGAAGGCGAGGTATACGACACAGAGTCATACGATGAAATTGGTAAGTGGGACGAAGACTCAAAGAAGATTGTATTCGAGTAGACACACACACACACACACACACACACACACACACACACACACAAATACTTTTTTTTACATACATCTACAGACTACAAACTCTAAAAAATTGAAATGCTTTTTATTCTAACTACAAAGGGTATACTCGCCCAACAAGCGTTCAAACGTTCAAACCAACAACCGTCATGGCTACCATCAACTACACCGACATCCCCAACAGCTCTCATCGCGACAGCATCAACAAGAAGAAGCGCAACAAGGGCGTCAAGCGCGGCAAGAACCCAACCTACATTGAGGAGAAGTTCTGGAAGCGTGCTCGCAACATTCGGTTCCAGAAGCAGTCTCGCGAGGACAACTACTACGACTACGACTGCGACTACGACTACGACTACGACTACGACCACAAGACTGAGACCGTCGCAGAGCCTATCCCGCCTCTCGTGGGGTTCGAAGAGACTGCTGACGGCAATCAAGTGCAGATTAACGTCTATCATCACGACCCAACCCAAATCATCCCTGGTACCACGGAATCATTTGAAGGCGGTCTGCTGTACGGGCCGCTCAACGAAGACACGCTGGCGATTGGGTTCGGCTCCAACATCAACATCCTCTCGACAAAGCGCAGCATTGAACATGTTCTCCGACTCAACAAGGTTGCGTTCGATTTCGACGCAGATGGCGCAATCTGGACGTGCCGCTCTGACGACCACCTCTTCTTCCTTCGTCTGTGGATCCGTGACAAAACCAACATGGTAATCGAACCAATTGTTGGTATGGGAGGACCAGACACGTTCGCCGACTTCTACTACTACGAACTCTTCGCACCCTTCTTCTGGTAAGAGAATATTTTAAAAAAAACAAAAAGGTCAATGACCAATTTTTTTTATTGCTGGTTTCTCATTATCCTACCGGTTTCCGAGTTACGTATAAATAGAGGTTTGTAGTGTAAAACTGTAAAGAATACAAATAATAAAAAATTGAAATGCTTTTTATTTTCGGCCTCTTTGATAACACTCTACAATGGCTACCTTTGCGAACTATCTGGCGCGAAACAAACTGGCGACGCAATCCCACCAAATTGATGGGATTAAATGGTGTGCTGACCTTGAAACCGCGGGAGTTTCTATGGAAGGGCACCACATCTCGTCCGGCATCTTGGCAGACGAGATGGGTCTCGGCAAGACGATACAGATGATTGGGTTAATGCTTACTAACTTTAAATTACACACACTTATTGTACTCCCTCGCGCTCTTCTGGAGCAATGGGAGAGTACAATTATCACAACGCTTGGACACGACCCGTTGGTATATCACGGACACTGTCGGCATCTTGATAAACAATCTCTTCTTGATTCGCCTATTGTGTTGACCACGTATGGAATGTTGTCTACCTCAAGTGTTTTGCATGAAGTAGACTGGGACAGAATCATTTTTGACGAAGCACATCATCTTAGAAATAGAAGGACTAAATGCCATCTTGCTGCAGTTCGGGCCAAGGCTTCGCACAAATGGTTAGTTACTGGAACGCCTATTCAGAATAGTATTAGCGACTTTTATGGTCTGTGTGCGGTGCTGGGTATTCCTCAATCCTTCTATGTAAATCGTAAGAACATGGCGACCATTGTTGACAGTGTTATTTTGAAGCGAACAAAGTCAGAGGCGGGTATTGAACTGCCAAGCATGAAACGCACGAATATTCTTGTTAAGTGGGAGAACGAAAAAGAAAAACAGTTGGCAGAAAGCATTCATTCTAGTCTTGCGTTTAGTAGGATTACGAGAACTGACGGGTGTAACAGTGGATTACATTATTTCGCAATGCTTCAAAGAGCAAGACAGAGTTGTATTGATATGAGTTTGATGAATAAATCTCTATTAGAAGAGTTTCAAAGTAAGATTAACAAGGTTGTAGAGATTATAGTAGAGAGAAAAGACAACGGGACTTCAAAACTAGTGTTCTGTCATTATCGAGCAGAGATTGACAAATTGAAATCGCTTTTGCTAGGAGAAGGGCTAACTGTGGCAACATTTGACGGGCGAACTACGCAGGCAGAGAGACGCGGACTTATTGGAAGAAGTGATTTGAATGTACTGATTCTCCAAATTAACACTGGTTGCGAGGGTCTCAACCTTCAACAATTCAGTGAGGTGTATTTTGTTGTGCCTCATTGGAACCCGGCAGTTGAAGATCAGGCTGTTGCGCGAAGCCATCGCATTGGACAAGAAAAGCCTGTTAGTGTGTTTAGTTTTCGAATGGAGTCGTTCGACGAAGACCGGAGAAGTCAAACCATGGATGGATATGTGAAACAGGTTCAGAGAGTGAAGCGAGATGAAATGGATGTTATTGACCACCCTGACCCAGAGGACGTGGGAGAGGAATTGATGTGTGCCGACGGAGAGTCAGACAAGTGTGCAATTTGTCTTACAGAACAACATAAACATACGCACACACGACTGGATTGCGGACATTGCTTTCACAAGACGTGTATTAAATCATGGTTTGAGAGGAGCACAACGTGTCCGACTTGTAGACAATAAGAAAAAATATTAATGATAGTAATTCTCTTTTTTAAATTGGTTATTCTGCTTGACTTAAAATATGTGCATTGTACCATTTATTGATAGCATCTATCCGAGCCACAAAATCATTGCTCGTAGAATTTCTAACCTTGCCGTCACCAAGTTCTGAATAGAATTCAATTTTCATGCACGATGTAACACCGTCGTACCAGCTTCTACAATAATTAATAACGGTAACCCATTTATGAGCGAGTTGCTCAGACGTGTATGTTTTTAGCGAAATATCGTATAGTATTGGGCCAACAAACTTTTGCGTAGTACTAAAGTATGACTTAAATTTTTCGTTGGACCCTCGAGTCTTTTCATGTTCTACCTGCTTTAAAATTTCAAACAGCATTGTAAGTGAATCTTTAATATTGTCCAGTTCTTCGTCGGTAATTGCAGTATTAATAATAGACGATTGACTGGCATACGAAGCTTGTCCGTGTGATAGACCTTTCCATGCTAAAGCAATGATACTAATTGCATTGGCAAGTTTTTTACGACTGTCGGCATTTCTATTATCCAACCAGTCAAACCCCATAAAACTTTGAAAATCTGAACTGAATGTCTCACTATTAACAATATCAACTGTATGATTTACAAGCGGGGAACCACTATAATCTTCTTCTACCGAGCGAAAACAACTCCAATACTGATCACTATCACTGAGAGCATTGGATGTAATATTTAGAAGTTGAAAATTATCACGCAATGCAGTATGATATTCAGTATCCGTAATACGAGAGGTTGTTTTTTCAAGATTAAGTATCATTATCGTCTGTTTCTCAAAGAATTCTTTGTTTTTTATATAACTACCATACTTAGTAGTAAATTTCCCTTCTTTATAATTAATAAGTGCAGTCATTCTGGTTTGTCCATCCTCAATATTGAACCATTCATCTAGATATGCACATTCGCCATGGCGTTGTATCATTTTTGACCATCTCGATGTCATAAAAGTACCAATAGCTTTACCTAGAAGAAAGCTTTCTATAAAGTTTATTTCCCATTGTGTATCTACGCATGAAAATCGCTGGTATGATGGTTTTCTATATTTCGTTGTTGCTTTTTCAAATAGTGTTAGTTCCACATTGTCAAGTACATCTGACAGGGGTATCGTACCAGAAATTTTTTTAAATGTTGGAGTAGGTATTTTTTCCGCAATTGTATCGCTCGCGGCGTGTTGGCGATTGGTGCATACACAGAGTCCGTCGGCGCGTCTTGAGCATGCGGTACAGTTATGGTCCATTGTTGGTTGCTGTTTTGTTGAATAAAAGCATCTTATAGTATGCGTGCACTATCAATTTTTTTGATAAATTATGACTTCTTATTATCTCTCTTAGTTAAATATTCAAAGAGAGATAATAGATGAAAGTATAGTTTAAAATTGAATTTATAACTATTAACAATACAATAAGATATAATGGAACAACCTAACACTACAATGGAATTAAAACACGAAGAGGGGTTGAAATATCTCACTTCTATTAATAAAAACTCAATTGACCTTATTATTACAGATCCGCCATACATTATATCTAGAGATACCGGTATGAACTCACATTATAACAGTGTAAAGGAATCTGAAATGAACGGTGTTGAATTTGTCAAGACTGAAGAAGAGTGGGATAAATACAAAAAAATTAATGACATCGAAGATGATGCTAACAAAGATAAATATCTTAAGTTTGGTTCCATTTATGGAAAGAAATATTGTGTCAAAACAGATTATGGTGATTGGGACAAAGACTTCTCTATTAAAGAATTGGAACAGTTCGTTTCAGAGTATTATGATAAACTACGTATGGGCGGCACACTTATTATATTCTTTGATATTTGGAAAATTACAATATTGAAAGATTTGATGGAGAAATATAAGTTTAAACAAATTAGGTTTATAGAATGGATTAAAACAAATCCGCAGCCACTAAACCAGCATATTAATTATCTAACAAACTGCAGAGAAATTGCTCTATTAGGAGTGAAAGGAGGTAAACCAACATTCAATGGTAAGTATGATAACGCAATATATCATTTCCCTTTGCAGGGAGGTAAAAACAGATTTCATCCTACTCAAAAAAGTATTCTTTTATTTGAAGAACTAATTAAAAAACATAGCAACGAAGGTGATATCGTTATGGATACATTTATTGGAGGAGGCACAACGGCTATTGCTTGTAAAAATACTGGTAGAAGTTTTAAAGGATGTGAAGTAAGCAAGGAGTATTACGATAAGGTTGCTTCAATACTTGGTCTCTGATACGAATGATTATAATTTAACCAAGAAGCTTCTGTAAAACCTGAACTTCACCTGTTTTCGGCTGGATTTGTGGAATTGGATTTCTCCAACAGATTGTTCTCCCATTTTCAATGTCGTAGAAAACTCACTGTATTTCCCTTTCTTTTCGTTGTATTTTTCAATATACTCTTCTTGTGTGTACGTAATAACCTGTTTATCAAAATAAGTTGGTGCTATTTTTTTCAAGTATTCAAGTTTTGGTTCTCTATTGCAGTCGCGAATCAAGATAAGATAATCACAGCAATATGTATATTTTAACATTTCGTTCAGAAACCGATGGATGTTTGTTTTGATCCACTCAAAACGTTCGTAATTTTTTGATAATTCGCCGTTGTAATCTAATGACCAGTGTAAATCCCATCTCTTTAAAGTAGGCTGACCTATGACTTGCGGACATATCTTCCCATCGTCCCTTTTTAAAGTTTTTACACTTAGCGTTTTGCCATCTAGGCATTTGAAATCTACACTTGTGTTTTTATGGCCGATACTCTCTGTTACATCCGGTAAATCAAACCGTTTTAATTGGGGTAATATCTTATCACATATTTGTTTGCTGATGCGTGACTCGCTGATCGATGTTTTGATTCCGAAATGAACACACAACGCGTATTCAGCAGTTTGTCCTATAGTTTCATTGTTCATCTGTTTATTCTCTATCAGTTTAATTGATTTTGCCTCCTTTGCCGCCGCCTTTGCCTCTGCCTTTGCCGCCGCCTTTGCTGCTACTGTCGTCTCCTTTGCCGCCGCCTTTGCTGCTACCGTCGTCTCCTTTGCTGCCGCCTTTGCATCCTTTGCGGCAATCAATTTGGGTTGTTGCTTTTTGGAGGACATGTTTGTAAGTTTGAAACTTGGTTGCTGGTTGAGTGCATATCTCTAAATGTTTGAAAAGCATTCAATTTTTGGAACTGGGTCATAGTTATTCTGCTATGATATTTGTATTATCTCTCTTAGTTAAATTTTCAAAGAGAGATAATATGAAGTATAGTTTAAAATTGATAGTATGTGAGCACACAATGTTTCATTAACAAACAATGCCTGTAAATCTTCCACAAGAGATCATTGACGAAATTCTCTCGTATGGAGATGTTGTAGTAACACAACGGCGCGCATCGGTAATCAATCAACTTTCATATCATAGAAAAATGTTGGATGTAGACAGCAGAGCAACTCCACTATGTGCTGGCAGATTCAATATGTATAGTGGTATATCTGAAAACGAGTTCTATTTATATATTCTCGATAAGGCATATATTAAAAAACATATATTTCGCACTGCTGGTAAATTCTTTCATATTGGGTTCTTTTAATGAATAGATTGTTGCCGGTATCTCATTATCCTACCGGTTTCCGAGTTACGACTATAATCGCTGATTATATGGTGAGCTATATGTTTTTTATAAATAAGTCACTAATATCATGGAAGAGCATAGAATTGTGTAAGCGTTGCACACTAGCCTTGCTCTCACGACGCTTAATACTACGCTCACTAGTACCACGCTTACTAGTACCACGCTTACTAGTACCACGCTTACTAGTACCACGCTTACTAGTGTTGCTTTTTCGACTCTTTTTTTTATTTCTAAATAGTTTTTTGATGTTACCTCCCTTATCGTCTTCATCTGGATGAATCATTCGCATTCCCTTTCTTAATAGATATATTAATTCTCCTATGTCTTCATCTTCAAGAAGACCTCTATATTCGGTATATATTGCCGGATAGTTTTCTGATGCAGCATATGATCGTATGAGCGACCCCGACATTTTCCTGCCAGACGCCTTACTAAATGTCCGATTAATTCCTTCACAGTTAACCATCTTTCCGCAAATGGTTTTTCTCTCATCTACTTCATCTGACCCCATGAAGATAGTTAGGTAATCTTTACCGCGAGAGCTGTTTAAATCACGAGCACAGTTTATTGCTGTGTATAGACTTACAGAACAATTGTAATCAGTTTTGTCTTTTCCGCACACAACCATAGCTTCTACATAATCGACCAATTCTTTACCGCCCATATCGCGCGTCATTTCCTCTTCTTCTAGCATTGCTTTGATAAGCATCTTCACTACAAATTTTCTTTTTTCGTCTGGTTCTAGTGGATTTTGTAAATTTTCATCCTTAACATAAATTTTTCCCTCTGCAAGGGGTGTTGCTTTAGTTGGTTTAGTATCAGTCAAACTTCTCACGATACCTGGAGTATATTTGGCCTGTTGTTTAACGCTGAGTTTTGCTATTTTCACGTCGTTGTTTGTAAGAGTTAGATATATTTTGGGTATAATATTAGCAGCGATTAGCAACTCTCTTAAATTTTTTTTAAAAG
>OCVQ010002376.1_pt1 | contig 12541 bp, 6 predicted proteins | sample 1539061 | NCBI WGS metagenome assembly OCVQ01 (sample SAMEA3355526, study PRJEB22509) | marine metagenome | biome: marine; feature: river plume; material: water | place: USA | collected 2010-08-08 | depth 0.5 m | reverse complement strand
TACTTGCAACATCAGCTGTAAATGTAACTGTATCAGTTGCAGCATTACCTAATGTAACGTTACCGGCAACAGTAAGTGTACCGCCAATATGTGCGTTTTTAGCAATACCAACTCCGCCATCTACAATTAATGCACCTGTTGTAGTTGAAGTTGATTGTGTAGTTTTGTCTAAGTTTACTGCACCGTCTACAGTTAATGTACCGTATACTCTTGTGTTACCAGTAGCATTAGCAACACTAAACTTAGTATTAGCACCTGTATTAACATTTAAACTGTTATTAATAGTTGTTGTACCGTCTGTAATAGTTTCACGTATTGAACCAGCAACACCTAAGTCAATTTGAGCTCGTGTAAATTTAGCTGTATTGGTACCGTCACCTTCTACAACTAATGCAATTTCATCTGCTGCAGAATGTCTACCGCCTGCACCAATTGAAATACCTGTACCTGTATTATTTAATTCGCCTGGCGCCTGGATATAGTTTGTAAATACCCAAGGTGTATTTAAGTATGGCTCGTCTTTGTCAAGACCGCTGTTTTGCATAAAGTCACTTGCAAATCCGCCATAGTTTGTTTCACTCTTTTCAACTGACGTACTACCAATCTGTAAACTGGAAGTTACTGCACGAATATTGTGCTTAACTGACTGTCCAGCACCCGGTACTGAACCTTCTAGTGTCAATGAAAGTTGATCACCTGGTGTCCATAGTTCTAAGCGAGAGTTTCCTGAATTAAAATCAACTGCTCTTCTACCGTCAACTATTAAACCTCTAACATCAATCCAACCACCAATATCTAAATTGTTATCAATAGTAGCATAAGTGTCGCCAGTTTTTAGTGTTCTAACAAGACTGTCATCTGCACCTACATTAGTAATTGGTGTAGATCCATATATACCGTCAGCTACTTTAGTTAATGCTGATCCTAGCAAGTTCTGTGAACTAACAACATTAGTTGGAACACTTGCAGCACCTAAAACGCCGCCTCCTTGAATTTGTAATTGTCCTGTAGTATTAAATGGTGTTGCACTTAATCCAACTAACACTACTTTGTTTTCTGTATTAACATCGCCTTGTACTGTACCTACAGCGCCTGTATTGCCTGCTTGTGTAATGATAGTACCGTCTGGTATAGTAATTTCGCCTACAGTAGTTATGATTGTTCCAGAAACAGTAACTAGTTGACTATCGTTAAAGTCTTTGTCTTGTAGACCTCCACCTTCGTCAACTACTAAACTAAATGGTATAGCTCTAGCAATACCACTTTCGCCTGAGCCTTCTTGTTCACCATCAAAGTCAATATCAGCACGACCAATAATTGTTTTCTCTGGTAAGTCCTGTATCTTATCAAACGTAATACCACGGTCTTTAATATTAATAAATCCAGTATTAAGAACATTACTAATTGTTGTTTGACTTTGTGCTGAGGCATCTTTTGTGTAATCACCTTCTTGAACTGCTATTTTAGTTAATCGATTACCGGTTGCGCTACCTACTGCAAACCCAGTTGCTGTTCTTACTCTAACTTGATATGGACCCGAACTATTAATAATTGCATCTACATATGCTACTTTAGTACCACTGTTTTGTGTAATTATATCATCAATCTGTAGTGAAGTAGTAAACGCCGCCGCATCAGTTCCTGTTAATGTCCAAAGTTGATCTTCAGCAAAAGCATCTGCACTGAATGCTGCCAAACCTTGATTTGCTTGTTTTGTACGTTGACCACTTGTACTAGAATCGTCTAATGCATCAGAATTTGTAAGTACTGGAGCATTGCTCATTAACAATTTGCTTTGTACAATGTCTGCTTCATTGTTTACATCACTATTGATAATTGCTTGATCTTGTAACTGTAAGTTTATTTTTGTTTTACCAGGATCTAAAATCTCGCCTGTTATATTATCTTGAGTTGCTCGTACTCTTTCAACTTCAATGTTAACATCACTGCGTGTTACACTTCCTGGATCTCCATCGTCAACTGTGTTACTTGCTTCACTAGCATTTGCAAATTCTAATGTAGTTGTAACAATAGCACCGTCAAAACCGCCAGTTGTTTGACCATTTGCTCCGTTAGTGTTTTCGATTAACTCGTTCTCAAAATCTTGTAAACCTTGAGTGGTAACACTTAATGGATATATTCCTGGAGTACTTGTTACATCAGCATCTACTAAATTTTTAATTGTAAGAGTATCAGCAGCATTATTTGTAAAAGTTCCAGTAACATTAATTAATTTAAATTGGTTACCGTTAGTTTTTGTGTTAGCACTAGCTGTACTAGTTGAATCTTGCGACCATAATATTTCGCCAGTTGCACCACTATTGAGCTGTTCAATAGTAAATCCTCTTTGAGCAGTTAGGTTATTGTTACTGCCGCTAGTTGTTATACTTGTGATCTGTAAAGGCTTATATGATAGTACATATACTTCTTCACTGTTATCAAGTGTCTTAGCTTCTAAGTCTTCAATATATGCTACACTATCAGTTGCATCACCTGTAATTATGTCTCCAACTCTCCAATCGTCTGGATTACCTGTTGTTTGTTTTACATAAACACGCTTGTTACCAGTTAATACAATTAAATCATTTTTACCATAATCTTGACCAAATGCAACTTCATTTAATTCAATATCGCGAAGTTCTTGAATTTCATCGTTAGCAAAAACACGTTTATCAACATATTGTTTGTTAGCACCGTCTAAGTCTTGTGTAGGATCACCTAATTGAACAAGTCGACCATTTTGCATATTTAATGTATGATCTGGCTCTAAGTTAGCATCAAGTGTTTGTGTAAGTACTGGATTCTTTTGTGGAAGGAACCCGTCACCTAACAATGCAGTCTTAACATTCATATTTCTATCAAAGCCAAGACGTCTATCTATATATTGTTCAACTGAGTAAGATGTAGGCACTGTACTATTATCAATTGGTGACATTCCACTATCACCTGTAAATTTGTTAATTGTTTCACCGTCTCTAAATCCTAGTCCGTCTAGTCCTGAGATATTAATTTGTGCCGCAAATTTAACAGTACCGGTACCTTGGTCAACTTCGAAGAACTTACCAACTCTAAAGAAGCCGTCCTCGTCTGTTGACATAACAAACACACGCCCTTTTCCTCTTTCCCATACTTGAGATTTTTCAGCAATGTCTTCGTTAGTATATGCTTCAGCTTTTGATTCTGAAGGTTGACCAAAGATAATGTTTGGATAGTTACTAGTGTTGAATGATCCTGTACCAATATTACTAAAGTCGTGTCCTGTTGCACGAGTAAGTGAAATATTAACAGTAATTTCTGCAGGTTCACCGTCCTGAACACCAAGACTTAATACTACCTGTTGAATTTCTCCTCCATAACGAAGTGGACGAGCAATACCTGTGCTTGGAGGTGTTGGACTTGATTGTACATTTTTGTCAACTAACGGTGTTGGATCAATTTCTAAATATGCAAATCCTGTTACTAATGAACTACCTACTGGCGTTCCAGTAGCATTTCCAGCACCATCGTGATATGCTTTAACTACGTGTACTCTATCTTTCCAACCAAAGATCATATCAGCATTTTGCAGTCTGCTTAATGAGTCCGGATCAGTAATTGGAGATGTTAATGCAACTAGTGTATCACCAGCTGTACCACCGAATGTATCAGAAGCACTAAATGCTGTTACTGTAGACACTGCTGTATTTGTTGCGTTAACTGTAATAGAGCTTGTAGTGAACGCTGTACCGTTCCAATCTGTAACATATAAAGTTTGTGTACCAGTAACAGTTTCAGCTGCTTTACCAGTTGCACTTCCTTGTGTAATTGTATCGCCTTTAGTAACAGTTACTCCAGCTGCAAGATCTAATTTTACATTTGCTTTGTATCTGTCGTAATTAATAGTTGAAAGAATGTATTGATAGTTATTATCAAATGTTAGTGTGTTAAATCCGTCTGGTAATTCAGCATCTGCTGTGCTACCCCAGTTACTAATAGTTGCAGTATCAAAGTTTAATGATCTATAAACTTTCGAAGATTCATTAAACACAACAGCAGTTGACGGACGAATTGGAACCGATTCAATGCCTTGAAGTGTTAATTTTGCTCTCTGTCTAATAACAACTCTTTCCCCACCATATAATTTATATGCTAAGCCACCAGTTGCACTAGTATTATCAGTAGTTTGGTTTGAGAATGTTAACTTCCAAACAGCACCATTAGTTCCACTAAGTGGTAACCCACTAGTATCGCCGGTACTGTCAATTGATGTAATATCAATACCATCGCTAAATTCAGTAGTATCAGTGCCTTCATAAACATTAGTAATTTTAATTTCGTCAGCACCGTTTGTAGTAAATGGTGTTGCACCGTCTGGTTGTGATATAATTAACTCAGTTCCACCTACAACATTGCCATTAGCGTCAGTAGTACGTTGTGGTACAACTACCTGTCCAGTTGCGCCACTGTTTTGTTGAGTAACAGTATCACCGTAGAATGCTGTTATACTTCCTGATAATGTTAACACTTGTTGGTTAACAGCAGGTACAGCTTCTTCAACATATGCAGGAATAACATTTACAACTTCGTATTTTCTAGAGTCAGTGCCTTCTTCGTCTGCTGGATAAGCAGTACCATTTGTTGTAAGACCTCCACTAAAGTTTCTCGCCGAAGTTAACCCAGCATCACTAAACAACGTAAATGAGTTTGCATCAACTTCTGTAATGTAGTGATCATCATTTAATCCACTAACACCTGCACTGTCTGAAATAGTAATTTTTTGACCAGTTTTATAACCGTGTCCTGTAAGGTTAACAGTATTTGTTCCAGTAAACGATACTAATGCTTTTCTGTTAGTAAAGGTGATATCAATTTCGCCTTCGGGTAAAGGTGTAAAGTCTGTATCGTAAACATATACATAGTTTTGCTCTGCATCAGTAACAAACTGTCCACTATCGTTTCTGTAAACTTTTGCTGTCTGAACAGTATTATATGCTAGTGTACCAGTTTGTGCAACTTCGTTAGGATCACTTCCTGCTGCAACTAAACCAAAGTTACCATAAGCATTAGAACCACCCACTGATCTAATTTCAGCACCATTGTTTGCATAGTAGGCTGCGTGACAGTAGTATGTGAACATACCAACCATCTCTGATAAACCTGTGTTAGTAACAAGTAGACCGTAACCTAAATCATTAATTTGTGTAAAGTCATTACCTAACTGTGATCTATTACCAGCAGTTTGTAGTATAGTAGGATAGTTTTCTTGTTGGCCGTATACTGGCGTTCTAACACCACCTACTAGTGTATAATTTGTAACTGGTCCTAACCAACCTTCGCCGTTCTCATTACCGTCTTTTGTTCCTGAGTTTTTGTCAAGTATCAATTCACAAGTACCAGTTGTACTGTTATAGCCACTAATTGCATTTACTTGGTATCTAACACCGTTCACATAAAATGGTGCTGGAAGTTCAGGTCGTCTAGTAAATAATCCGTGTCCTACACCTAATCCATTTACTTGAACTTGCGAACGTTTACTTCTTGCATATAATCTAAACGGATCACCGTTTTTTGGACCTACAATTTCTAATGGTATATTACCAACAAACCCGTCAACAAACATACCACCTCTAAATGATTGTTTGTTAACACTTTGTGAGAAACTTGATCCGTTTTGGATATATGGTGATTTAGTTAAAATTTGACCTGCAGGATCAAGTACTGTCATCATTCCGCCGTGTCCTTGAATAGTACACTGACGTATGATTGTAGCATCGTTCATTAAGAATACATCCATATCTCTGTTATTAATAGGTGGATTGTATTCAGGATCAAATGCAAAGATAATAGTATCAATCAAATTAGTTATAACACCACTAGACCCTGCTTCAGCTGCTGGATAATCTAGTTTCCAAGTTAATGAACTTCCAGATGGTGCTTGCGGAGCAGCAACATTTAATAATGATTCAGCAATACTCTTAATATGACTAAATGCTTGTGATGTAATTTCTTCTTGACCTACTTCAACAGCGCCTTCGTAATACTTGCCCTGTACTTCCATTGATTGATCATTACGACCTTTTTCTAAGTCAAATACTAGTGCATCAACAACATAACCGATATCTCTTTTACATTTAGATGTAAAAGTAAATTTACCTACGTTAACACTATCAGGAACACTACTAACTCCTAATGCACCACTTACGGATCCTGTCATATCGTTTACAGTGTTAAATGTTGTAGTTGGAGATACTAAAATAATAGTTGATTGGCCACTAGCGTTAACTGGAGCATCTTTAACAATACCACTAGCCCCTGATGTAGTTTGAGTTAAAGTTTCACCTTTTTCTACATTAATAGTTCCATTTGTAACTATTGTAACTTCTGCCCAAGTACCAAATCCTGCTGCCTGTGCTGCTGTAGCTTGAGCATCCATAAAGTCATAAACTTCTTCTTGGATATTAATTTTGTTTTGGCGCATTAATTCAGCTGCGTTATCTCTTAAGCCTTTATTATTAACACTATTTGATGAGAATGTATTAACAGGTTTTGTTGAATCTTTAGCATAATGCCAACCCATATCAAAGTCGACTGTTCTAGTATTATCTGCACTAGCAACTGTCACACCTGATTGCGTTGCGCCATTTAGTACAACATCATCAGTTAAGTTAAATTGCGAACTAGCAGCAACGTCAGCACCTGCTGGATTGTAACCATCACTGTATCTAACATTCACAGTAGTTGAATTTGTTATATTTTCTAATATTGTAGCTCTAACGCCAGTATTACTGTCAATAAACGAAATAGTTCTATCAATAATATTAATACTAGCATCACCGCTTAATAAGTTAGATTCGATGTCGCCTTTAGCATCTTTCAATGATTGTGCTGACCAAGCAACACTTGGCTGAGTCGGTGAACCTAATGTACTGTCACTTTGATTAGTAACGGCTGTTTCAATAATTGCAAGATTTGTACTTGCATCTGAACCTTCAGTTGCTGATGCATTTGCACCTGATGTAGTTTGAGTTAAATTGTTACCAGTGGCTCTTGATATTGCTACGCCAGTTAAGATATCACTTATAACGCTTTGTAAATGATCAACACCTTCAATTACAACAGCTTGTTGAGCAGCACTAAGATTTATTGTTCCGCCTGTAGGCGAACCGCCTGTAAAATATAATCTTGCTTGTGTTGTAGTAGCGTCATTGCCACCGTACAAAATATCATATGTTAAGGCATCAATCCAAAATCCAGTATGTAGTTCAAGTAGATTACTATCCCATCCTGCCGGAGGACTAAAATCATTAGTTACGTGAAATTTTACTTCGTTCTTTAAAAATGTTCTGTTAGCTTGTAGTTTATCTCTTGCTGCTACTTTGTTTGAGTCAAAACTTGCATCATCTGGAAATACCAACGCATTAGCAGAATCTTCTGTATCTTGATTACCGTTTTCAATAATGTCAAGTACTTCATTAAAATATGTATTTGATCTTAAAAGTGCAGTTGAATTATCAGCAACTTCAGTAAGTTGAGCAACTAAGTTTCTAGCAAAGCCAACGGCTGCTAATTCTTGTTGTAACTGGCTAGACTGTACTACTGCACCACTTGCTCTTTGATATGCTAAACCTTGTGTTACAGAATTATAGTTTGTACCTAAGGTAATGTCAAACCCTGCTTGTGTTAAAATATAATCAAGGTCTCGTCTACATTTTGCTTCATTATATGAGAACGTATTTGCTTGTGTAAGAACATCTCCTACATATGCAGTAAGTGAACCACCAGTGAGTGTAAGAGTAGCTTCGCCTTCAAATGTTACTGTGTTATCGTGTAGTGTTAAACCGTCAAAATATTTGTCACGATAGAAATACGTATTTGCCCATTTAGACTGTGATACACGATTCTTTGGACGTATAATTGCACGTCTCATTTCGTCGCCTAAAATAGAAACTTGTGAACTTACTTTGATTGGATAGTCTTCTTCGTATATTCCTGATTCTATACGTATTGTAATCTGTTTTTCACTAACTCGGTTACCAAATTCAAGTATATCACCAAGTGCGTCTGAAACGTTTACATTTTGTATAGAACGTCCTGCTCCGTCAACTAAAAATTCAATTGGTTCTTCTAGTATTAATTCTATTATATCAGTTTCTTCACCGTTGATTATTTCGTTTGTTGTGTTATCATAACTTACAATTCTACCAAGTGCATCACTGTTTATACCATTAACAACTTTACCAGGAACTAAGTCAGTGTTTAATGGCTTACCTTGCCATACACTATCAAGACCACCTTTAGACAGTTTCAATAAGTATGGTGCACCTTCATTTAAATCAATACCTTCAAATGCTGGTAGTCCGTCAGTCATAATACTAACAATGTTTGCAACCAAGCCATTTAAACGATCAATTGATGCACTCGGAGCATCAACTAAACCAACGTCTTGATACTGTGTATAGTCAGTGTTTAATACTGTAGGATATACATCATTAGTAAGTACATAACTTGCTAAAAGTTCTTTCGCTTTGTTAATTGTTGCAACTGTTTGATCTAACTGTGCTGTTACTGCAAGTCTTCCACTTGAGTTACTGTAATATCTAATACCAGCATTTCTTGATAATTTATTCGCTGTTGTTCCAGAAATTGTATCTAATCTTACAGCGTTAATAATTAATCTTAAATCTCTTGCACACGTTTCTTCGTTGTATGCAAAGTTTTTCCAAATGTATTCTGGATCGCTTGGTGTAAGTGTAAGGTCAGCATTTGCAGCCGCTATCTGAGATGATACCCAAGCAATAGTTTCTGCAACAACAAAGTCTAAGTTGTTGTTTATTAATAAATTAAATTTTTCAGTTGTTGCGCCGTAATCTGCTTTTAGTGCTGCATCAAAATCAGCTGATAAAACTTTTGAATTTTGAAGATTAGTTTCATTAGATCCATACTGGATAGTTTGCATATATGGACCAGGTTCAACTCTACTTGCAATAACAATTTCTTCTGCTTTACGTGCAGCCGCATTAACTGTACGGTATGCATATGCTAGTGAACGTCCTTCTTTACCTGGAGGAGTACTTGCTTGTGTGTCGTCACCTGATGTGCTAACAAATATATTAATATTTGATGCAAAACTTGTGTTGTCTACATAAAATTTAGTAGCAGCTTGTAAATCTTCTAAACCATTTGGAGTACCAACGCCTGCAAGCTCACCTGGATGATCGTGCAAATATAGTGCGCCTTCCATTTCGTCACCTTGACGACGAACTGCACTTTCTCTCGGAATTGCTTCATTGGCTAAGAATGTGCCTGGCAAAAGATCTGGTTGATAATAAAAGTCTGCGAGTGTTTGTGTTCCAGTACCGCCAGCTGCTGTTATTGCGCCAGTACCAGCTTTAGCATCAGCTTCTGTAGGATGTAAACTTAGTGTTGTACTGTCAACAATTCTTATAAAAAATTTGCTATTTGGAAAATCATTAACGTCATTTAATGTTCTACTTGGTGTTACACTAGTATCTACTGCACTAGTTCCAGTTGTAGCATATGTAAATGGAGCACCGTTTCCTGATGTATCTAAACCGTGTCCTTGGCCTGATACAAGAATTCCGTCTTGATATCTATCGTTGATAACTATTCTACCAGAAGCATCAAAATTAGCAATAGTATAAGAATAATCTTCTACATTTACTTCGTCTTCTGTACGAACACGTAATTGAGAACCTGTACCTGATCCTGTAGATTTTAAATAAGTTTGGTCAGCAAACCCTTTGTCAATAAGAACATCGTCTTCGGTAAACCCATCATCACTAGCTAAAGCGGCCCACTGCGAAGGATTAGCAGTATTATAAGCAATTTTTCCACCTAAGTTTAAGTTTGCTCCGAGTGTTGGGTTTGGATCGCTTGAAAGAGAACTTTTTACAGATTTAACAACAATTACTGGACGTCCGTCATTATCTACTCTACTAACATCAAATTCAATACTGTCATCAATAGCTGGATTAACAAAACTATCACTAACAAGTCTAAAAAATTCTAATTCACTACCTTGTGTGTCATTATTAATACCTGCTAATACTGGAGCTGAGTTTGTACTTGGAAAGTTTTCAAAACTGTCAATTGCAATACCACTTAAATCAGTAAGTCCAATCTGTCCGCCTTCGCCAATTACAGCATATAGTTCGTTAAAGTTTTCATTTGTTTTACGAAACGACTCGCGTATACTATCGCCTGTACCGTCGTTACCTTCTACACCAATGTTAATATCTTGTTTTGCCATTTATATACACTCCAAATAAGGCTTATTTTATCTCTGTAATTAGATCGTTTTCAGCTTCTGCAACTTTGTCCATATCAATATTGATACTTACTCCGCATCCGCAACTACTTTTAGACATAGGATTGTCAATTTCAAACTGTGATCCGATAATGGAAGTTTTATAATCGATTGTAGAACCCATTATATAGAGTAAACTCATTGGTTCTACAGCAAAATTACCTGTTCCTGCTTCAACTATTGTTGAGTTTTTGTCTAACTCTTCAGCTGTTTTAACAACGTCCCAGTCATATTCAAACCCTGCACAACCGCCACCTTTCATCCCTAACGTAACAGCATAGACCTCGTTAGTGGTACATAAAGTTTCAATTTGTGTTTTTGCAGCTTGAGTAAGTTCGATCATAGTCAACTCCTTTGTATTATTTATCGTATGTTTTTATAAACTTAATGTAAATACTTATATGTTCATAAGAGAATATTCATTAAAGACGATACACACACGTTGTAGTAAAATCGGCAAGGAACACACATACCACCGTGAGTCTACAGTGGTTGTAATGCGTTGTGATAATTGTAATACTGAGTTTGAACGTTCTAGAAGTAAAATGGATCCTAAACGTATATCAAATAACTACTTTCACGTATGTAAGAACTGTGATAGTAAGAAATTTGCACAAAAGATGGGTGTTACTAAGAAGCAGATATGGGATATGCCTGCTTCTAGTAACCTAGATATTAGTAAACTCTAGTCTTCTCTTTTGTAAATAGTCCAAGCGCCGTATGCAATAGCACCGTATGCTACTATACTTGCGATTGGTTTAAAGATTAAAAACGCAATTCCTGCGCCGATTAGCACTGCACCGTCTAGTGAAGTTCTTTCGCTAAGTCTATCCATAATAAATTTTTTCATATTATACTCCTTTTATTTCTTAAGGCCATCGCTAGTAATATTAGCAACTGTTTTCATTGAGCGTTTTGCTGGCTTAAATGATGTATCGGGTTTAACCAAATTTTGAATTGGTGTAGCACGTTGTCCTTTATCGTGCCTAATACCTGTAATTTTATCTAGTTTTAAACTACCTGAGTATACCGGTGTTGTTAAATTTCTAGCCATTTTTATCTCCTATGTTATATGTATTTATTAAATAATTGTTCCTATAGGAGAAAAAATATGTTAAATTGGTTTAAACGTATTTTAGGCTATGGTTCAGTTCCAGAAGTTATTGAAACAGTAATGGCACCGGAAGCAAAGTCTAAAACACAAACTAAAAAGAAAGCAACAACTAAGAAAGCTTCAACTAAGAAGAAATCAACAGGTAGTTGCGATTTTGATAAATTGAATAAAGCTCAGCTTTTAAAAGAAGCTAAGAAGCGTGGTGTTAAAGCCAATGCAAGTCTTACTAAAGCAGAAATTTTAAGTAGAGTTAAGAGCGCGAAATAACGTTCTTTAACTGTTCAATTGCAGATTCACAGCGAGTCAGCTTGCGCTCTAATGTAGTAATAGCGGCTCGCTGTTTTCTTGACTGCTCTTCCAAACTAGTTACATACTGAAGTGACGGTACCTCTTGTTGCGTACCATCTTCACCAAGCATAGTAAAACGATCAACACCTTGTGCTTTTAGTCCACCTGTAACTCTGTTAGGATTCTTATCCGATGCAGGTGCTGTGTTCTTGGACTGGCGTCCGTACATTTTGTTCAAATAGCTCATAGTGTTCTAACTCCTCTTTGTATTTATATAGGTCAATGCTTGCTAAGTTCTTGCACTTGCTCTCGCACATAATATCTGCATAAGGTAGAAATGATAGTGCATAGTCGTTAACAAGTTGGTTAGGATAGTAGTCACTGTGCGCTCGTAGTTTTGCTTTCTTGTGTCCTGCTTCTAGTAGTGCTGGAAAGTCTGGCATTGTGTCGTGTGCAAAGCCTTCGGGTAGTGCTGTATCTCTGCTGTAAGAATAGTGTATTGCAGGACGCACACCACGCCACGAATCTATTACGCGAGCAAATCTATCGTCGGTGGGCTGTATGTATTCACCTTCACGGCACCAGTGATGGTGTATGTCGAGTACCAATGCAAGGTCGTCTGCAAGTTCGAGGCTGCTGTCGAGTCCCCACTTGTTTTCGTCGTTCTCGATTGTGATAACATTTCTTGCTTCTGGCGTGAGTCTCTTGAGTGCGGCCTTGATACCGGCTGGACCATTGCGGCCTGATATGTGTACATTGCATTTAAAGTCTTGGAAGGTCTTGCCGTATCCCATCCAGCGTATGACATCGGTGTGATATTCAAATTCTTCTAT
>OCVQ010002372.1_pt1 | contig 12555 bp, 18 predicted proteins | sample 1539061 | NCBI WGS metagenome assembly OCVQ01 (sample SAMEA3355526, study PRJEB22509) | marine metagenome | biome: marine; feature: river plume; material: water | place: USA | collected 2010-08-08 | depth 0.5 m | reverse complement strand
CTTTCCTATACTATTATTGTCCTGAAGAACTATTTATAATAATAATAATAAACATAAAAAACAAAATCATATGGGATGCGGATGTAAAGGTAACAGCCAACCACAGCAACAAACTGAACAACAAGTTCAAGCGGCACAAGCGGTTAAACAACAACAAACTGAGAGTATTAAACAAGCTATCAAGAAAACTGTTGAGAAGTACTACAATGTAAATAAAACCTCTAACTAAGGAATTTTACATAAATTAATTGAGGGACAATGAAAATTGCCCCTTTTTTTGTATTTATACATATGGATTTTAATGATATAGTAGAAAAATTTAATAATGGAGATTTAGACGTTACAAAATATTTTAACGACTACGAAACTTTCTTTAGTGTATTGAAAAAAAGAGGTCTAATGAGTGAAATAGACCCAAGTAATGCATCTGATGGTGAAGAATGGCAAAATGAATATTTTTTATGGTTGTACCATAACGATAAAACCGCATTTAATAAATGGGTACCATCTTTACTGAATGATGTCGTTTTTAAGGATGGTGTTTATTATTTAGATACTGATGATAGGGGTGAGTTAAGTAAATTATTTTGTGATGGTAGAAATGATATCTCACAAAGTACTATAGAAAATATTCTTAGTGGTGAAAGTGATTGGGAACCCTATTGGGACACAACGGATAATGTTTATAGAGATGTGGTTGAAGAGTTAAATTCTGAAAATATTGAACGACTTAAAACATATATTTTGGAAACATTAACTAATTGGAAAATTGAAATTGATGATGACACTCCTGATTTATTTAGTAATTATTCCGACGATGAAGGTATTTTTTATCTAACACCTGAAAATGTTGGTGATGTTATTGGTGATGAAGAATCAATGAATTACCTTATGGATGAACATTATTTAGACGAGTTAAGAAGTGAATTGTATAGTGTTCATAGTCAAGCTTATAATAATGCGTATGAAGACACTGTTTGGGAAGAAATTTGGAGCGAACTTAGTACCTACTTCATAGGTCATGGAGAATGGGTTTCAAGACCTCACAGATATAAAAAAGATACTGAAGTTCAACATTTTGTTATACCAATAGCAAATTTTGAATCCGATATTGTTAGGTTTTTAGAAGACAATAAAGGTTACGGTAATACCGGTACTTTAGAATATTGGGGTAGTTATTTAGGGGTTTTAAAAGAATGGGCTGATTGTTTGAGTGTTCATTCACCAGATTATCCTGATTTTCAAAAAGTAGATAAAAATATAAATGAACTATTTGGAGAATATATTTAATATTTTTCTAATCTTCTATTCGTTTTATTTTTTAAAATCCCTATTATTCACTCAATAAATAATAATTTAACTTATTGATGAATTTAAAGAAAATCGGAAGTAATATCTTCACAACAAATTTATTTGCAGATTTCATATTATCTAAAATACCAAAAGAAGAACAATCTATTATTAAAGTGATTGATTGCACCAACTTTTTTGTAATCAAAGGAAAAACAACTTACAATGAAGTTTTAGACCTTTCAACATTAACTTCAGAGTTTGAAAAAAAATACAAATCAATAATTAAAGATGTTAAAATAAGTCACTCAATTGATTTAATTGAATATGGTCTTAGTTTATCTTCTCAAACAGAATTAAAATACACATACCATTTTACCGATAATTGTTCTTATAACCAAAAACAAATTGATTTATTCAAATCAGAAGAACACTCTTATACTAACGAAACGTTCCCTAAAAAAATAACTGATGAAGAATTAGTTAGCGTATCTGAATTTCCTCATGGATATTCACTTGGTCAAGGTAGACTATTGTATTACTACGGTAAACATATATTTTATAGTATTCCTTCAAACTATTCATTACAACCGTTAACATTTAATTTAACAACATTAAAAAATGAAGATGGTGATAATTCACTTAAAATATTTAACCCATATCTTGGGAGTAATGATAATAGATTAGTTTCCGCAATTTTAGATGTTTTTGATTTTGACATGTCTTGGTTAAATACTGAAATGAAAAAAGTGGATTGGAGTATAGAACTCACAAACCCACTTGAAGAATATTCAGTAATTAAAGAAAAGAATAAAGATTTAATTTTATTTTAAATAATCCCTACGTTTTTTCTATGTTGGTTGACAATATCAACCGCTTCTGTAAGTTCATAATAATTTTTATCAGGAACATATAAAAAAGATTCATGGTTTTCACCATCACCTTCAATAATTAATAACGCTGGAATCATATCATTTTCAGTTATTTGACTGAATGTGTCATATTCATCCTTATAGACCTCAATATCTCTATCAAAAAATTCAACACCTTCTTTAGTTAGTAACTCTTTGAACTCTGTACAAAATGGACAACCTTGCATCGTGTACACAATAACATTTAAATCTTTCATTTTAATTAGTTTAATAGAGCAAGTACTTGGGCTGGTTGTAAAACTCCTGCTTGAGAAAATGTTTCCTTCCCTTCCTTGAAAACTTTTATTGTTGGGACACTTCTGATTCCCAACTCTCTCATGTAATCCATATCATTTTCAATATCTAATTTATACACCCCATATGTTGGTGTTCCCGTAGATTCTTTAATTAAAGATTCATTAACTTTTTCTAAGTTACTTAACATTATTTTACATGGACCACACCATGTTGCAAATAAGTCTAATACAAAACTTTCTTTGTTGTTAATTTTCTGTTTTAATTCTTCAGATGTTATTTGTTGCATTTTTAAATTGTTTTAATACTTGACCAATAAATAAGTCAAATTCGTTTGATTGTTCTTGTTTATAGTAAATTGTTACTTCAATCATTTGTTGTTGACCAGTAAGATACTCGTGCTCTCTAAATAAATAAATATAAAACCCTTGCGTTGTTTTATACAATTTTTCTTTATAAATTCTCTTACCATCTTTATTCATAGTAGAATGACTATGGATTATGATTACCTTTTTACTACCAATAAATTCATCAAATTCAATTGGTAGTGATAGAGTCATTGTTGAAAATATTTCTCCTTTCTCCTCAAGTTTTAATATGTACTTAGATATATTCATTAGAAAAGGTCCCACATAGATTTTTCTGTACCATCAATATTTTTATAAGACCATTTTAATTCATTGTTTTCCCAGTATGAATCAGAATTAAATTTTACACCATTCTTACATTCTTTGTCAATTTTTACCGTTTTGAATCTTTTGTCCTTTAAACAAGATAATACAACATCATCTAATTTAAATAGAACATCACACCATTCTTCACTTAGTCTATTATTAAATTTACCCAAACTTTGAATTCGTCTAACCTTAACTTTGTCATCTTGTTTAATAAGATTATACTCGACAGTCGCTCTTTCGTAATTAGACTCATTTCTAAGAGATATAATGAACGAACTCGCTTTCCCAATGTATGTCTTCACACAGTTTGATTGCGTCGAACTTTCCTCATTGTATTCATTACTGTTAGTTAATAATACAGGTGTACAATCACCAATCTTATTTTGTATTTTATCTACAAAATATTCAGGATAACTTCTTTGATAAAAGCCTTGTTTATAAAACTGAGTCTTATCCGTCCAATCCAAGTGTTCTCGTCTGAATTCATCTCGATTGTTTTCTGACAACCATCTTAAATCTCTCTCTCCGTATAATTTTAATTCAGTGTACATTCTTATGTGGTCTTGGAAGGAATATGAATCCATCACACCATCAACATAAACTCTTTTAAAAATAGAATAAACTCTTCTTAATTCATCATTAGATATTAGTGTTTTAAATTCTACTGGAATATTCATGTTAGATTCCACACTTGAACCTAACAATTTAGTAATTACGTCCCCATCTTGATTTAACCAATCATCACCAAACATATTTTTAGCAAGTCTGTACAACCCAACATTCAATCTTTTACAAGTATGTAATGCAGTCTTTAATTTTTTACCTGATAATCCTTCACTAATCATAAAAGACTCTACAAGTTTATTACCATTTTTCTTTAAGACTTTTCTTATTTTTGGGCCTACAAGAATTGTCGAGTAACAATCAAAGTTATTAGGGTATTTTATTTGTCTTTTATCCAAATAAAATTTAAATAATCTTTGACTAAAATCCATATCCCCAAAATCTTCTCTACCATCTAATTCAAACATGAATTTAGAAATGGATTGAATGGCGATATCATTGTATACAGTACTATGACCTCCCATAATTGTTAAACCATTTTTAATTTTTGATTTCATCAAATTAATTGGGTCATTACCGAAATAATTTCGATTAATTTTTTTAGAACATTTTATTTTGTTTTGATAATTGTGAATAAATCCAGTATAAACATCACCAGTTCTTGTATTAACACTTATGTAATCAACATTTCTTGAAATTTTGAACCAAGTCTTACCCACTCTTCTATGTCTAAAACCATTAAAGAATTTTAAAGCAAGTTTATCACCATCTTTTTCAACTACAACCATTGCGTTATATTTTGTTATTTCATACATTGGATTACCATAATTCTCAACATATGTTTCCTCATCTTTTGTGGTTTTTTCCACAATAAACAATGGATGTTTTGGTGTAGGAGGATTAAACTGATAAATTTCATCATTTAACCAATCATCACTTGACGCAAGTTTTTTGTCCCCTCTCCAATTGATAGGTGATATGGATTTGTGTGAGATATTAGTATAGACCCCATAACTTTGTTTGAATAGTTCTACTTTCATACCACAAAGATAATGAAAAATAAAAAAGGAGAACAAATTTTGCTCTCCCTTTTTATTATTTTAAGACATTTTTTTTTATTTGGTCTCTTATTTTTGCTGCTTCTTCATACTCTTCATCTTCAAGTGCTCTATCCAACTTTAATTTTAAATCATCTAAGTTGTCAATTTTAATTAGTTTTGCATCTTGTAAACGTTTTTTCGGGTCATTCAGTTGAACACATATCTCGAGAATTTGTTTTCTTGTTAAAACATAATCATCTCCTTTTTTGTAATTTTCAAATGAAAACTCTTTTAACATACGATAAAAATCTTGTTCCTTATTTTTTGGAACTAAACTAAGTAAGTCTTTCGGGTTTTCTTTGAAAAATTTGACGAGTCCGCTTATGTAAACTTCAACATCAACATTCATATTATTTTAATTTAATAGTTAAACAATTAGTCTTGAAGGTCCCACATTCCTCCGCCCATGTCAGTTCCTTTTGCTTTGATTGCTTCAGGTACTTCAACATTATTACTTCCTTTTAAGTTTAAGAAATATAAACTTGGTAAATCCACAATACATTCTGGAATTGTTTTTAAACCAGGATTGTTAATCAATGCCAAAAATCTTAATTTAGGTAATGTACAAACCGAATCTGGTATAGATGTAACACAGTTATCTAATAGAATCATATTCAAATCTTTGAATCGTCCAATTTCTTCCGGGATATTAATAATAACGTTATTATTATTGTCTCTATTTTGAATTTGGAACTCTTTCAATGTATTTGGTAAACTACCAATTAAATCATCTAATCCATAAAGAGCAATAAATTTACCAATAGCACCATGAGTAAAACTGTCAATAACTAATTTTTCTCCACCAACTGTAAGTCCTTTTGCGAATTCAGGTTTGAATAACATTTTTAATTCTTCCATAGGACCGTTTAATAACTGAACTAAATCTTGTTGACGGTCATCTTTATCCATAAACTGATTTGATGGGAAATGGAATTGATAACGATTTTTAGGTAATCCTGTTGCTGGTGAAACATCTGAGTCATTTGGATTAAAGATAACATATAATGGCCCATCTTTGATGTATCTGTTAAACCATTGGTCAGTACCAGGAGTTGATGTACACCATCTTGTTTCTTGGTTATTACCTCCATAGAAACAAGCTGCCTCTTTACCTACAGGTCCTTTATCTTCAATTTCAATAACTCTCCAATTATCTCCATCATAAAGTAATTTAGAACCAGGATGAACCTCAGCAGATTTTCTTTCCGCTTTAGTTGTTGTTGCTAATGTTAAATCAAAATCTTTAACTAAATCATATACTTGGTCAGGAGTTAATCTATTAATATCTTTCATATTATCAGGTAATCTCCCTTTAAACCTATTAAACTTTTTAAGGTCATCTGTAACCTTATAAAGGTCTTCCATAAAAGTTGACTTCTTTTGTGCAACTTCTTTATCATACCCGTTATCACCAAGTTGTCTTTCAGTTGACGGTGTTAAATAGTTTTTAATTAACCATTGTGTATAACCACCCACCTTTACCTTAGCCAATTGTTCTGAGTTAGCATTGTCAATATCTATGTTATTCAACTTTGTTGTTGGGTCAGCTTTAACTAACTCAATAAACTCTCTCTTATTTAACTTAGGTTTTGTAATGACACCATTTTTGTCTTTAGCCGGCTTTGTTAAAGTATTAAATAATACTTCAAATCTCGATTGTTCGGATATAATAGTTCTTAATAACGACGTAAATTTCATCTATTTTGATTTATTAATAAATATATTGTGATTGCAAAAATATACTAATAATTTAAGATTAACAACTCTTCCCCCATATTTTGTGTTTTTCCCTTTTTTGCTGCAGCCGCTTTAGCAAACTCTTTCTTCTCCCATCTGTATTGAATCTGAGGAAACCAAGTGTGTAATTGTGGAAAATCATAATAAGATAAAGAAAATTTTCCCTTAATGTCTTTTAAACAATCCGCCAATCTTTCATGGTCCTTACTGTCAAAGTCGTGGTTATTATAATAATTTTCTGTTTTCCAATATGGTGGGTCGGCATAGATATAAGTTGAGGGACTATCATATTTTTGAATAACCTCTTGGAAATCCATATTCTCCACTTTAGTAATCTTTAAGAAATGTTCTATCCATTCAGGTTTTGATAACTTATCTCTGAATGTAAGATACTTTGATTTGTATTTCCCTTTCAAGTCAATAAAGGAACTTGTTTCAGGTTTAGAACCAGAAAATACTTGTGCCAACACATACGCATATTTTGCGGCAACTACGTAATCGTAAGCCTGTACGCTGAAATTGGTTTCAAATATTTCAGCTTGGAACCTGATGAATTGTTCTTTATAGATGTCAGGTGTTGGAAACTCATCTCTTTGTTGACAAGGAATGTTATTCACTTCTTCTAATAATCTTGCAGGATTCTGAAGACATTGGAATAAATTATAGTTAAGTGGATTGAAGTCATTGTAGACAACTTCTTTTAAATTTGGGTATTTGGTTAGGTCCATATTAAAAAACACCCAAAACATACCTGAAAATGGTTCTACGTATGTTTCAATGTCTTGAGGTATGAACGGAACAATCCATTTACCTATTTTAGATTTACCCCCGATGTATGATAATGCCATAATTTTTTTTTAAAAATATAAGAAATAAAAAGTAAAAAAGCAAGTTTCTCTTTCAAAAAATTTTTATTATACTTATTTAAATCAAAATTAAAAACTATGAAACCAATAGAAGAACAATTTATTCAGGACTTACCTAAAGAAGGATGTAAAACATGTAATCAAAAACCAACCTCAAGAAGACAATACGCAACAATTGTATTAGGTCTTTATTTATTATCAGCTGCGATATATGGTACCGTAGTTATAATTAAAAATATAATTTCCCTTTTTTAATTAGACCTTTCAAACTTCACATTTAACTTAACGTACATATCACCACCATTAAAACCTTTATTTTTAAGTCTTAATGGTTTTGATGTGTCAAATGATTTTGGCGCTTCCATTTGTAAATTACCATCAGGATGTGGTATTGTAAACTTATCTTTTTGTACCTCTTCTAAGTTGAGGTATAGATTGTATATTAAATCATTATTTATTTTTTCATATCCGTCTTTTGGAACCATTTGTATTTGAAGAATCAAATCTCCGTATTCCCCATTTTTAAAATCACCGGCATTTGCCACTTTTAAATATTGACCATCATCAATACCTTTAGGTAATGTAACATTAATCTCATTCGCAACAGATTTTACACCGTTACCACTACAGATATAACATTTATGGATTAGGGTATATCCTCTACCAGCACACGTAGGACACGTTTGTCTAATTTGTTGAGTCATAAACCCAGTCCCAAAAACTTTAACTTGGAATCCTTGTCCTCTACAAGTTCCACAAGTTTGTTGGTCCCCTCCTTTTCCATTACAAGATTCACAATGATTATCCTTAACGTAACGAATAGTTTTTTGAATACCTTTATATGATTCAATAGGAGATACTTGAACTCTCACTATTTTATCAGGAGCACTTTTTCTTGTAGGTCGTTGTCTAGATTGTTGTGCCGCCCCTCCAAACATTTGATTAAACATATCTTGGAATGACTAATTACCCCCACCGCCAGCAAATGGATTATTTTTAGTTTGGTCGTACTTACCTCTTTTTTCCGTATCACTTAACACGTCATAAGCTTCTGCAATCTCTTTAAATTGTTCCGCACCTTCAGAATTTACATCTGGGTGATATTTCTTAGATAGAGCTCTGTATGATTTTTTAATATCATCTGCAGACGCTTTCTCTTCAACTTCTAAAATTTTATAGTAATCTTTCATATATGGAGAACTACCTTGTAGTCTTGTTCAAGAATAAGACAAAGAAAAAAATAATAAATAAATTTATCACATATAATAGGGCAAAATTATTCTACGATAAACTTGTTAAAGAATCTCAAGACATAATATTCAATGTTGAAGTTGAATCAGGTAAAGAATGCAAATATGAAATTGGTATTGTAGAAATGAGCGGTAGACAACTTGTTCCTGTCTATATGACTGATGAGTTTGGTAGAAGTGTTAAAGTCAAATTAAATGATGATAACATGACTTTATTTGAAATCTCACCTTATAAAAAAGACGAACTTATTTATGACATAAAAGAAAATAAAAAAATTACAACTCAAGAATTAATTAAAAAATATCTTAAAGGGGACGGTATGAAAATGGTTTCCGTATTAAATAATAAAATTGTTGTACAACAAGAAGAAAAGTTTTATTTATTCACATTAAAAACCGAACAAGAAGCTTCAAGATTTGTTGATTGTATATCTTTATATTTCTTTAAAATAAAAAGAGGAGATTGTCTTTTTGTGAAAGACTACTCCTCGGCTCAAAGAAAATACCTTTATGGTATTTTAGAATCTAATGGGTTTGATAAGAAAGTACTTTATAGAAAATTTACTTCTCTACCTCAGTCAAAATAAAATGAAAATCAGTTCCTGATATATCAATTGTAAATTGTTTATGATGTCTATCAACCTCTCTAAAATGATTGATAACACTTTTATACTCACCTTTAGGTAATTCAAATACAATGGTCGCCTTACCACTAAAAATAGTTTGGCAAGATTCAGCAATTAATGCTAATTTTTCTAATTCCCCAAGAGGATGATTTTTATTCTCGTCCATAAACTTAATTTTTTTGGTATAGGAAACATTTCTTCCTTCTTTAATTTAGTAATTTGGGATATGTAATCCTGTTTAATTTTTTCAACTTGTCGGGAGTCTTTTCTTTCCTCACTCTCTATCATCCTCAACAGTCTCTGCGATTGGTCTGCCTTGCTCATATGTTTCTAAATTTGGTGTTTCATCCACAATATCTAAACTCGTGTCTCCTTCATCAAAATCAAAATATAAATTTTGAAGTTTATCTAAATCAGTTTTTTCAAATGTCTGTTTTAATTGGTCTACAGTTTGTTTGAATAATCGTTCTTTTAACTCTCTTTCTTTATTTAACTTAATAATCTTGGCAATTTTTGTTAAAGTTAATGAAACATTACTTTCATTAATTTCAGAAACAAATGAAATACCTTTCATATTTTGGTCTTCCGAATCAAACCCAACGATTTGTCCTTCTTCAATAATACTTTTTGGTAATGACCACTTAGTTGGGAATAACATGTCAAAACTCAAATAAGTTTTTAATTTTCTTATCGAGTGAATGTATTCAACAAACGGTGCTAATTCTTTATAAAAACTCATTTTGTGTATAGATATGTGATTATGTAACTAATGGATAGTGCGACATAAATAAGTTCCCTGTTACTATAAACCAATGGTTTTGGTTCTCTAGACAACAGGGCTCCTATAAATTTTGTAGCATTTTTCAACGATACTAATATTGTAAAAACAAATATAAAAAAATATATTGTGTCAATATTATGCATTCTTTTCTGATTTGCTATGTTCTAAAATTTCTTTTCTGAATTGTTGAAGAGCATCTTTCAACTCTTGTGCCGTTTTTCTAGTTCTTGTTCCAGCACTTTTATTTCCTTTGTAGAATTTAGTAGCATCAACTGATAGTAACTCAGTTAGTTCTTTAATTTTTTCTAATGTTTCCATTTTTAATTTATAAATTAGTTTATTGTTTATTTTAGAATATTAACTTTTCTTACCCTGGTGTAAATAGAATAGGTGATTTTTTTAACTAATACCATTTTCTAATAACTTATAAATCTGTGTTAATATATCTAAGTCAGATTTACTAAATGGTTTATAAACATCAAAAACACCAAATAAAAAATTAGGGATAGAGTCTCTGATACCTTTATCAGGGTGACTATAAAATGTGTCCATAAAAAATGATTTGAAATACTCTTTGTGTTCACCACTTTCTTTAATTGTAATGTTTTCTTTTTTAAAATCACTAACAACTTTAGTCCAACACCAATCAAAATGTAATTCTTTATCTTCTTGAGTAAGAAGTATTTTAGTTTCGTAACTATTACTTGTGTCACCCATATAAGTGTCCGCGACAATATGATTCAAAGATTTGAATATATCACCGTACAATTCGATTTTTTCATAATTCATGTTATGAATATTAAACCAAATTGTTACCTCGTCGTTTGGGATAACTTTAGACATCCAATTAAAAAAATTCTCCATAGAGTTCATCTATGGAGAATATAATAAAATGAAATTAAATGTGAATTTTTATTGTGTTTTTCTATCATAAGAAATTAGATTTTTCATCTTATTCATTTCTTCAGATACTATTTTTAACTTTTTATCTTCAACAGATTCAAGTTTGTTCATAATGTTTTGTGCTTTAGCTGTCGAACTACCACCACCTCTTTTACTTTTTAATGAACCTGGTTCTTTATTTTCTCCAGCAACATCAACAGGTTGTGATTGTCTTTTATATGAAACATTCATTTGTTCTGCACCATATAAATTCTCATCAAAATTCTTTTTAAATTTTTCACCAACTTTTAAACTTCTTTTAGAAACATTACCTAACGCTTTACCATCTTTACCAGTAACTGCGTTACCATTTTTAGAATCACCTTTCATTTGTCTCCCAATCATTTCATCATCAGGTTTGATTTCATCATAAACTAAATTAGTCATACCAGGATAACTGAAATTATCAATATATTCATCAACTGCGTCTGATGGATTATATTTCATAACTTTAGCGTCTTTATCCATTTGGTAATTACTTTGCGGGAAATCGTCAGGATTTTCGTTATATTCTCCTCCACCCATGAACATATCCTTCATATAATCTTTCATTTTCTTAACAACCTCTTTGGAATAGTCATCATTTTCTTTTTTGTCTAAATCTAAAACTTTATTAGTTTTTTTAAGACCTTGAGGTTCTTTGGTTGAAATATTATTTTTCTCAGCAATATCTTTGATTTTTTGTTCAATTACTAAAGTCTCAATCATATCGATTAATTCTTCTTCAGTTAACTTTAAAGAATTTGTACTTTCCTTAACACTCTTAAGGGTTAACGCCAAATTAACTTGTTTTAATAATTTAGAATCGGCTGCCGATAATTTTTTATCACCTTCACCTTTTTTCATTAGTTCTTTCTTCAATGATTGTAATTTAGAATTAGGGATTTTATCACCTTCAGGTATTCCTAATTTTTTATGTAGAGCACCTTTATGCATTTTAGTATTTTGAATCCAATTTTTATTATCTTTAGATTCGTACATTTTGTCTCCACATTCATTACACTCATCTTCCTCTAAACCTTTAGCAATTCTTACTCTGAATGGTTTATCACCAAACTCTTGTTTGTATCTGTTAAAGAATTTTTCTCCATCATTTTTATCAAACCATCTTTGGTTATGACCGTGTCTTTTAATAAGAGATGGGAAATCAAGGAATTCTTCTTCTTCATCATAATCAAAATCAGGTTCTACTTGTCTATCACTATTGTCGAACCAACCATGTTCATCATCAAATGAACCAAATATTTTGTTTTTGATTTTATTTTTAATTTTGTTATCTACCAAACCTTTACCAACATAAGTTGGCTCTTGTTGAGATAGTTCTTCAGCATCTTCAATTTCTTCGTCCTCATTATCAAAGAAAAATTCTTCAACTTCTTTCTTATGAGATTTAGCATCTCTTAATTTTTTAAAATCGGCAGAAGTGATTTTACCTTTTGGTTCGGCAACATCTATCTTTTTTTGACCACCTTTAAGTTGTTCTCCAACCTCAATTTCAGTCAATTCACCTTCATTGATAGTTTTTGATAATTCCTTAACTTTACTCTCAATTTCTT